>JAEEGH010011132.1_pt1 | contig 20477 bp, 18 predicted proteins | sample 9134181 | NCBI WGS metagenome assembly JAEEGH01 (sample SAMN16246544, study PRJNA631951) | gut metagenome | biome: gut microbiome; feature: rumen; material: DP-attached | host: Bos | place: Iran: Karaj | collected 2018-10
CGAAGCCCTGCTCTGCAAACAGGTGAGCCGCAGCGCAAGCGAGGCCGAGCGCGTCGGGAAAGTTGCATCGGGAGCTTGGGAGGTCTGCGGCGCGAAAGCGTCCGCAGAAGTCGGACGAACCCATAGTAGTGTCGAAGCGGGGCAATGCCCGCGGGTATCCCCCGAGCTGAAGGCGAGTCGCGAAGCGATGCCCTAGATATGAAGGAGATATTATCCAGGACCTCCATCAAAGGCAAGGAGAATCAATGTTCTCTGTAAACTAAACATCCTCAAAAACCACGTTTACATTTTCAAACGACACACGAAAAAATGGGGAACATCCAGACGGTCGAGGCGTTGCGCCGGACAGCTTGGTTGTGGTAAAATCTGCGGATGCAGGAGCCTGTCCGCAGGACGCGGCGGGCCTGCGCGGTCACCAAGGAGCAGTCAGGAAGATGAAAAGGACATTCGGAGCGGTGCTGTCGATCGCAGTCGCCGCGGCAGTGGTGTGCGGGGCGTCGGGTCAGGAAGCGGCGAAGAGCGACGCCGCGAAGATGGGGTCCGAGATGATGAACCCCGGCTTGTCCATAGGCTGCAGCGAGCGGAGCGGCGGGGGCGACTTCAGGGTGCTTGTCTACGGCAACTCCATCGCCGCGCACGCCCGCGCGCCCAAGATCGGCTGGGAGCATGACTGGGGCATGGCGGCGAGCGCCCGAGAGAAGGACTTCGCCCATCTCGTCGCCTCCGGGCTCGAGGAGAGGCTTGGCGCGAAGGCGGACCTGCGGGTGCGCAACGTCGCGACGCTTGAGAGGAACTTCAGGACGAACCTCGCGACCGTAGCCGAAATCGCCGCGGACGTCGCCTTTGCGCCCGACTACGTCGTAATAGCGGTCGGGGAGAACGTGCCGAACATCGACGAGGCGGCAAAGGCGGACTACACCCGATTTCTCGCGGGGCTTGCGAAGCCGTTCGCCGGGATGGCGAAGAGGCCGCGAATCGTCATGCGCTCGCCGTTCTGGCGCAACGTGACCAAGGCGGAATGTACGGAGAAGGCGGCGGGCGAGGTCGGCGCGGTCTACGTGGACGCGGGAGGCCTCGGCGACAGCGACGAGAACAAGGCGAAGGGGCTTTTCGCGCATCAGGGCGTCGCGAACCACCCGGGCGACCTCGGCATGCGGAGACTTGCGGACCTCATTCTCGGCGCATTCGACGCAGGCGGGAAATCGTCGCGACAGTAGGTCCGGCCGCGGAATATGGTATAATATTCCGAAATGGAGAGTCAGAGGCAAAGCGAGGAGCTGAACAGGTCGACGGCGTTTGACAACCGTCTGCGGCCGGTGGACTTCGAGGGATTCGTCGGGCAGGAGAAGGTGCGCGACCGTCTTCTTCTCGCCGTGAAGGCGGCGAAGGACCGCGGCGAGTCGCTGGACCATGTGCTCTTCTCGGGCCCGCCCGGTCTCGGCAAGACTACTCTCAGCTACATACTGGGCGAGGCGATGGGCGTCAACGTGAAGACGACGTCCGGCCCCGTCCTGACGAAGCCAGGCGACCTTGCTGGCCTTCTAACGTCCCTTGAGCCAGGCGACATAGTCTTCATCGACGAGATACACCGGATGGCGAAGACGGTGGAGGAGTATCTGTACTCGGCGATGGAGGACTACGCGATCGACATCATGCTCGACCAGGGGCCGAACGCGCGTTCGGTGCGGCTCGATCTGCCGCGCTTCACTCTTGTCGGCGCGACGACGCGCATCGGGCTCATCGCAGCTCCGCTCCGCGCGCGCTTCGGGCTCGTGAACCGGCTTTCCTACTACGAGCCGCCGCAGCTCGCCGAGATCGTGAGGCGGTCGGCCGCCAAGCTCGGCGTGGACATCGACGGCGACGGGGCTCTTGAGATCGCGCGCCGTTCGCGCGGAACGCCGCGCATAGCCAACAACCTTCTGCGCCGCGTGCGCGACTACGCGCAGGTCAAGGCGGACAACTTCATAACCGGAGAGGTCGCGACGGCGTCGCTGACGCTGCTCGAGATAGATCCGCACGGGCTGGACGAGATGGACCGCAGGATCCTCGAGACCATCTGCGCCAAGTTCGGCGGCGGACCGGTGGGGCTTTCGACGATCGCCGTCTCGGTCGGCGAGGAGCCCGACACGATAGAGGAGGCCTACGAGCCCTTCCTTATAATGGAGGGCTATCTTGAAAGAACGCCCAAGGGCCGCGTCGCGACGGCGCTCGCCTGGGACCGCGTCGGGCTGAAGCCGGCGGCGCGGCAGGGGGAGCTGGGCCTTTGAAAGGGAGAACTGGAGAAATGAAGAGACACACCGCATTCCGCCTGACAAGGCTTTCGTTCATCGCGCTCGCCGCATGCGCGGCGGCGTCGCTCGCCGGCTGCCGTGCGACGACCTGCGCCGGCGATTCGGCCGTGCGCGTCGGAACGTACAACATCCGGCTATCGGGCTTCGGCTCGTACGTCGCGGACAAGGACACGCCGAACGCCTGGGAGGCGCGCAAGGCGGACATGGTCGCGTTTCTGCGGGGGCTCGACCTCGACGTGTTCGGGCTTCAGGAGGTCTGCCCCGACCAGGCGGCCTACCTGCGCGAGACGCTGCCCGAGTACACGATGGTCGGCGATCACCGCGAGGCGGACAGGAAGAGCGGCGAGGCGTCGCCCGTCTGCTACCGCACGGACCGCTTCGACGAGCTGAAGTCCGGCACGTTCTGGCTTTCGGAGACGCCGGACGTCCCGGGCGTCAAGGGCTGGGGCGCGGCGTGCCCGCGCGTCTGCTCGTACCTTGTGCTGCGCGATCGCAGGACAGGGCGTCGCTTCTGCTTTGCGAACACCCACACCGACCACGTCTCCGCCGAGGCGCGCGAGAAGGGGATGCTGCTGGTCATCGAGCGCATGAAGGAGTTCGGCGACGGCTGCCCGATCGTGTTCACCGGCGACCACAACTGCCGCGAGACGGAGGCGCCGGCCATGGCGGTGTCGAAGCTGCTGGCCAACGCGATGTTCGAGAGCGAGACGGCTCCGTCCGGCCCGTGGCGCACGTTCAACGGATGGGCCTGGCGCGACGAGGAGTTCCCCGCGGCGGAGGCGCTTAAGCTGCCTGCGGAAGTCCGCAACGCGAGGAAGGGCTCGCCCGACGCCGAGAAGAACAAGAAGACCGGCAGGCACGTGTACGAGAAGTTCGGTCCGCGCATCGACTACATCTACGTCACGCCCGGGACGAGGGTGCTCGACTACGCGACGCGCGCCGACGCGAGGCCCGGCCAGAAGCTTTATCCGTCCGACCACTTCGCGATCGTCGCGACGGTCGAGATTCCGTGACGGAGGCGAGCAGGCGAGACTTCATGAAGATGTGCGCTTCGGCGGCGCTGGTCGCCGGGTGCGGAGGTTTGGAAACAGCAAAGGAGAAAGTTAAAATGGCCGAAACAGACAAGTGGGCGCATCTCGACGAGGCGATGGCGATCTCGTCGAAGAAGACGATCAAGGAGCTTTTCGCGGAGGATCCCGCGCGAGCTGAGAAGTTCTCCATCGAGGCGGCGGGATGGTTCCTCGACTACTCGAAGAACCGCGTCGACGCGGGCGTCATGAAGGCGCTCGTCAAGCTGGCCGAGGAGTCGAACCTCAAGACCGAGATCGAGCGGATGTTCACCGGCGAGAAGATCAACGCAACCGAGAACCGCGCCGTCCTGCACACCGCGCTCAGGAACTGCGACCCCGAGGCGAAGGTGTTCGTCGACGGCAGGGACGTCATGCCCGACGTGCGCGCGGTGCTTGCGCAGATGGGCGACTTCTCCGACCTCGTGCGCTCCGGCGCGTGGCGCGGGCACACCGGCAAGCGCATCAAGTACGTCGTCAACATCGGCATCGGCGGCTCCGACCTCGGCCCCGTAATGGCCAACATCGCGCTTACGCCCTACGCCAAGCGCAGCCTCAAGTTCTTCTTCGTGTCCAACGTCGACTCGACGCACCTCGCCGAGACGCTTCTCCAGGTGAAGCCGGCCGAGACGCTGTTCATCGTCGCCTCGAAGACATTCACCACGCAGGAGACGATGTCCAACGCCGAGGCCGCGAAGGAATGGCTCGTGAAGGCCCTTGGCGACAAGGCGGCCGTCGCGAAGCACTTCGTCGCGCTTTCCACGGCGGCCAAGGAGGTCGCGGAGTTCGGCATCTCGCCCGCGAACATGTTCCCGTTCTGGGACTGGGTGGGCGGCCGCTACTCGCTGCCGTCGGCGATCGGCCTTTCGCTCATGATCGCCATCGGGCGCAAGAACTACGCGAAGTTCCTCAAGGGCTACTGGAAGATGGACAAGCACTTCCGCACGGCCAGGCTCGACCGCAACATGCCCGTTGTCATGGCGCTTCTCGGCATACTCTACTCCAACGGATACGGAGCCGAGACGTACTGCTGCCTGCCGTACGACCAGTACCTCTCGCGCTTCCCCGCGTATCTCCAGCAGATGGACATGGAGTCTAACGGCAAGGGCGTGGACAAGAACGGCGTCGCGGTCGACCGCGAGACCGGCCCGATCGAGTGGGGCGAGCCCGGCACGAACGGCCAGCATTCGTTCTACCAGCTCATCCACCAGGGCACGCACCTCATACCCTGCGACTTCATCGGATGCTCGCGCACGCACAATCCTATCGGCGACCTGCACGACAAGCTGATGGCGAACCTCTTCGCCCAGACCGAGGCGCTCGCGTTCGGCAAGACCGCCGAGCAGTGCCGCGAGGAGGGCGTGCCCGAGAGCCTCGTGCCCTTCAAGACCTTCGAGGGGAACCGTCCGACGAACACGCTGCTGTGCGACGAGCTGACGCCCGAGACGCTTGGCGCGCTGATCGCGCTCTACGAGCACAAGGTGTTCGTGCAGGGCGTCATCTTCAACATCTACTCGTTCGACCAGTGGGGCGTGCAGCTCGGCAAGGTGCTCGCCAAGGGCGTCCTGAAGGACCTCGTCGCCGAGAAGCCCGAGCTCAGGCACGACGGCTCGACGAACCAGCTCATCGCCCGCTATCGCAAGGCGATCGGGCGCTGACGCGGGCCCGCGACAGCCGCCTGCCACGCTAACCGGCATGGAGACCAGTGACATGATACCGACGATGAAGCAGATGATCACGGCGATTGCGGTCATGGCGGCGGCTGCCGGCTGCCGGTCGTATGACATCGTGCAGTCCAACATCTTCTCCGACGACGACGGCAACGTCGTGCGGATCGACTACGGCCGCAGCGGCAGCGAGCACGTGAACACGTTCGTGAACCCAGCGACGGGCAAGGAGACGGAGTTCCGCTCCAAGCTTGTCGTGGAGGTCACGCTGCCCGACGGAGAGGACTTCGCCGCGTGGCAGTGCATGAACTTCCTCGAGAGCGGCACCATGTACAAGACCGACAACGGCAGGTGGATGGTGCTCGCGAACGGGTTCACGTGCATGCTCTACTTCCGCACGCCCGAGGACCCTCCGCGCTATGCCGAGGTCTACAGAGGCGTGCTGTGCGAGTCGCCGAAGAGCGACTACAAGCCGAATCCGAAATGGCGCAAGCTGAAGAAGGACGCGCTCGGGAGGTGGAGGTGAACCCGCTCGACAACATACGGGTCGTCCTTGTCGGGACGCTCTATACGGGCAACGTCGGCTCGTCGTGCCGGGCGATGGCGAACATGGGCATACGCCACCTGCGCCTCGCCGCTCCCAACCTGCAGAACGACTGGGAGGAAGGCGAGCGCCTGGCCGTCCATGCGACTGACGTGCTAGGATGCCGCGAGGAGTTCGCCTCGCTCGAGGAGGCCGTCGCGGACTGCGTAGCGGTCGTTGGCACGACGGCGCGCGAAGGGCTCTACAGGCAGCACGTGAAGGCGCCCCGCGACTGCGCGGCCGACATCCTGTCGCTCGCGGCGACGGGGCCGGTCGCGGTCGTCTTCGGGCGCGAGGACAAGGGGCTCCTCAACGAGGAGATCGCCCAGTGCACGCACCTCATAAGGATTCCCGTCGACGAGGGCTACACGTCGATCAACCTCTCGCAGGCCGTGCTGATAACCTGCTACGAGCTCTTCTGCGCGTCGGGGCGGTACGTGCCGCCCCACGAGAAGGCGCCGCCGGCGCCGCAGGCGCAGAAGATGCAGCTCGTCAAGAACTGGTCCCAGATGCTTCAGGAGATCGGCTTCATGAAGAGCGAGCAGGCGGACCATTTCATGCAGGGATTCCACAGGGTCTTCTCGCGCGGCGTCCAGACGAAGGACGACGCCGCTCTCATGCTCGGCGTGGCGCGGCAGGCGATATGGGCCAAGAAGAACGCAGGAAAGGAGCAGTAGTCTTATGGAAGTGGGCGAATACATCATCTCAATGGCGCGGAAGGCCAGAGCGGCTTCCGCGGAACTCGCAAGGATGGACACCGCGGCCAAGAACGCGGCGCTTCTCGCCGTTGCCGACGCGCTTGAGGCGAGGCGCGCGGAGATAGACGCCGCGAACCGCGAAGACGTCGAAAAGGCGAAGGCTTCGGGCCTTGCGCCGGCGATGGTCGACCGCCTGACGCTCACCCCGGCCCGCTTCGACGCGATGGTCTCGGGAGTTCGGCGCGTCGTCGAGCTGCCCGATCCGGTTGGTGAGAGGATGTGGACCCGCGAGCGCCCGAGCGGAATCAGGATCGAGAAGGTGCGCGTGCCGTTCGGCGTCGTCGCAGTCGTGTTCGAGAGCCGTCCGAACGTGTTTGTGGACACTGCGGCGCTCTGTCTCAAGACCGGCAACGCCGTCATACTTCGCGGCGGCAAGGAGGCGCTCGGCACTAACGCGGCGCTCGCAGCTGCGGTCGGGTCCGCGCTTGCCCCGCTTGGCGCGGGCGACGCCGTCCAGCTCGTCGGCATAACCGACCACGCCGCCGTCACGGAGCTGGTACGCGCAGTCGGGCTCGTGGACGTCGCGATACCGAGAGGCGGCGAGAGGCTCATCCGCGCGATGTGCGAGGCCGCGCTCGTGCCCGTTCTGAAGCACTACAAGGGCGTCTGCCACGTCTACGTGGACAAGGCGGCCGACCAGTCGATGGCGCTCGCGATACTGGACAACGCGAAGACGCAGCGTCCCGGCGTGTGCAACGCGGCGGAGTGCCTGCTCGTCCACGAGGGCGTCGCTGGGGAGTTCATGCCGAAGGTCAGGGCGTGGGCCGAGGAGAAGGGCGTGGTCCTCCACTTCGACGCGTCCACGCCCGAGGAGTGGGGCCGCGAGTTCCTTGCGCTCGAGATGAACGTCGGCGTCGTGCGCGACTGCCGCGCGGCCGTCGAGCACATCAACGCATACGGCTCGCACCATTCGGACTGCATCGTCACCGCCGACGCCGAGCGCGCCGAGGAGTTCCTCCGCGACGTGGACTCGGCCGCCGTCTACCACAACGCCTCTACGCGCTTCACGGACGGAGGGGAGTTCGGCATGGGCGCCGAGATCGGCATTTCGACGGACAAGCTCCACGCGCGCGGGCCGATGGGGCTTGAGGAGCTCACCACGTACAAGTACCGTGTGACCGGCGACGGCACGGTGAGAAAGTAGCCATCGGCAGAAAGGAGTCGGAGACGTGAAGGAGAAGCTTTTCGCCCTTGCGCCGGTCGTCGCGATTGCGGCCGCGGCGTGGGTGTGGTGGGGCTGGCGCATCGAGCCGGGCAACGGCGAGATCGCCGTGCTGATGAAGAAGACCGGGCGCGACCTGCCGCCTGAGGCGATACTCGCGCCGGGCCCGGAGTACAAGGGCATCCAGAAGGACGTGCTGCCTGAAGGACGCTACTTCCGCAATCCGTGGACGTGGGAATGGCGCTACTTCAAGGCCCTCGACGTGCCCGCTGGCAAGTTCGGCGTGCTCGTGCGCAAGTTCGGCAAGGACCTGCCGGCGGGCGAGATCATCGCGCGCGACGAGACATACAAGGGCATCGTCAGAGACGTGCTCGGCACGGGCCGTCACCGCATCAACCCGTATGCGTACTCGGTGAAGCTCTGCTCCGACATAGTGATAAAGCCGGGGCACGTCGGCGTCGTGACCGCTCTTACGGGCGCGGACATGCTGACCGGTCCCGCTCCGGACGTGTCCGAGAACGGCTTTCTCGTGAAGGAGGGCTCGAAGGGCGTCCTGCCCGAGATTCTCAAGGAGGGCACCCACAGGCTCAATCCGTTCATATACTCCGTCTCGATAGTGAACATCCAGAGCCAGCGCTTCGAGCTTTCGGGCGCGGACGCGATAACGTTCCTGACGCTCGACGGCTTCACCGTGACTGCCGAGGGCACGATAGAGTTCAATCTCGACGTCTCGAAGGTCGCGCTTCTGTCGCACGAGGTCGGCGACAGGGACGACATCCTGCAGAAGGTGATCGTCCCCGCGGCGCGCGGCTTCTCGCGCATCGAGGGCTCGAAGAAGAACGCGACCGAGTTCATCGTGGGCGAGTCGCGCCAGGCGTTCCAGAACTCGCTTGAGACGTATCTGAGGAACGTGTGCTCGAAGTGGGGCGTCTCGCTCAACTCGGTGCTCATCCGCGACATCTTCGCGCCTCAGGAGATTGCCTCCATCATCCGCCAGCGCGAGCTCGCCGTGCAGGAGGCGAACAAGATCGAGCAGCAGATCGTGCAGGCGAAGTCTCAGGCCGAGCTCGAGCGCGAGAAGGCCCTCGCCGAGCAGAACAGCGCTAGGGTCGCCGCCGAGACCGGGCGCATCCAGGCCAAGATCAGGGCCGAGCAGGAGCGCACCGAGAAGATCGTCGCCGCCGAGACGCAGCGCGAGGTCGCCGCGGTCGAGCTCAAGGCCGCCAAGGCCGACGCGGAGGCCGCGCTCACGCATGCCGAGGCGACGCGTCTCGTCACCGAGGCCCGCACGAAGGCCGAGGCCGACGTCCTCAGACAGGAGGTCGCCGCGTACGGCGGCGAGGCGAACTACGTCCGCTCCAAGATATACGAGAAGATCGCCCCGCGCATCGCCGAAGTCGTGACGGGCGACGCCGAGGGAGAGCTGTTCGGCCTGCCTGCCGGACTTTCCGGCAGCGGCGTGAAAGGAGGCGCGAGATGAGCGCGGTGAAGGGCAGTGACGCCGCGAAGGCGGCCGTGGCCGTCGGGGTCGTGCTTGCGGGCGCGGCGGTCGTGTTCACGGGCTTCCTGTGGTTCTGCTGCAGGGTGTACGTGCCTGCGGGCATGATGGCGATCGTAACGGCGAAGACCGGACGCGAGCTGCCGCCCGGCGCGATACTCGCGGAGCCTGGCGAGAAGGGCGTCCAGCGCATTCCCCTCGCCGAGGGCCGCCACTTCCTGAACCCGATAAACAACGACTGGCGCATCGTCCCCGCCCAGACGGTCGGCGTCGGGCAGGTTGCGGTCGTGACGTCCAAGACGGGCAAGGAGCTTGCGCCCGGCGAGATCCTCGCGGCCGACTCCGCGTCGAAGGGCGTCTGGAGGGACGTGCTCGGCCCCGGCACCTACCGGTTCAATCCCGAGGGCTACGACGTCAAGACGATGGACGCGATATCCATCCCCATCGGCTATGTGGGCGTCGTCACCAGCCAGACCGGCAGGCCCGCGTCGGCCGGCGCGTTCGCGAAGCCGGGCGAGAAGGGCGTCATGGAGAAGGTGCTGCAGCCAGGCCTCTACTACGTCAACTCGCGCGCCTACCAGATCGACGTCGTCGAGATCGGCATGAACCAGGTCTCGATCGTCGGGCAGTCCGGCACGGTGGTCCTGACCAAGGGCCAGCTCGCGAACGTGAACGGCGCGCTCAGGGAGCTGCAGGAGAACACCCTCGCTCGCCAGATAGAGCGCCGCGACGACTACGTGAAGTCTAACCGCGACAGCGGCATCCTGTCGCAGGCCGAGGCGAGCTCGCTCAACATGTCGCAGAAGACCCTCGGCAAGTCGGCGGCTCCCCAGGCGCAGAAGCGCAAGGCCCCCGGACGCGTCGAGACGATGCACGAAAGGCCCGTGAAGCCCACGGTCCCCGACAACGTCGCGTTCGGCATGAACCAGTTCGTCCAGTTCCCGAGCTCGGACGGCTTCTCGATCATGCTCGACATGACCGTCGAGTTCGAGCTGCTGCCCGAGAACATCGCCCGCATATTCATGCTCTACGGCGACCTCCCAGCCGTCGTCTCGAAGATAATCCTGCCGCAGATCCTCTCCGTCTCGCGCATGAAGGGCTCGGACTACAAGGCCCGCGACTTCATCGACGGCGGCGGGCGCGAGAAGTTCCAGAAGGACATGACCGCGGAGCTCGTCAGGATACTCGGCGAGAAGCGCATACTCGTCAGGAACGCCATCGTGCGCCACGTCGAGGTGCCCGAGGACATCCTCATGCCCATACGCCAGGCGTCGGTCGCCAAGGAGAAGGACCTCACGAACAAGACCGAGCGCGAGACCGCCAAGAAGCAGGCCGAGCTCAACACCGAGAACGCCATGGTCGTGCAGCTCACGAAGGAGACCGAGCAGGAGACCCAGAAGATCGTCGCCACCATCGCCGCGAACCAGCGCAAGGAGGTCGCCGAGATCATGGCCGACACCGCCCTCAGGACCGCCGAGATCAACCTCGAGGCGGCGAAGATAAGGGCCGAGATCGGCCGCGTCTCGGGCGAGGCCGCAGTCAAGGCGAAGTTCCTCGTGGACAACGAGGCCGCGCTCGGCGCGAAGCGCCGCGCCGACGTCTTCAAGAACCCGGGCACGCTCGCCGACCTCACGTTCGCAGGCTCGCTCAACCCCGACCTCTCAGTGCGCGTCCTGCACTCCGGCGAAGGGACCCTCTGGACCGACCTCAAGGGCGCCGCGCTTGCGCTGCCCGGCAAGAAGGACGGAGCCGCGCAGTGACGAAGGCCGCTGCGATTGCCGCGCTCCTGTCCGCGCTTGCGCTCCCCGGGATGTGCGAGTCAATGTACGTCGGCGCGGAGGGCGCGCTCCTGCTTCCGCAAGGCGGCGCGGGAATGCGGCGCGCAGGCGGCGCGGCGCTTCGGTGCGGCGCGTACGTCTCCGAGTCGTGGGCCGTCGAATGCGAGGCTTCGCTCCTCGAGAGCTATGCGGGCTTCGGCGCGGGGATGCTCGGGCACTGGTCCGGATGGAGCCTTTACGACCGCTTCTTCGGCTATTCGGCCTTCGACCCGTTCGTCGTCCTCGGCGCGCGGCTCATGTCCGGCGGCCACGCCGGTCCCGCTGCCGGCGTCGGCGCGTTCTACCACCTCGGCGAATCGTGGTCGGTGCGCGCGCAGGGCGAGGCGATGCTCGACCTGCACGACGGAGCCGAGGCGGACTACCGCCTCTCCGTCGGCCTTCAGCTGGCGCTTTAGCCAGTCCGCCTACTCGCCTGCCATTGCGGCGTGGATGTCGTCCGCGCCGCACAGCGCCATCACCAGCCGGTCGATGCCGACCGCGACGCCGGACGCGGAGCCGATGAGCGGCAGCATCTCCAGGAACTCCTCGTCGATCGGATAGTCGCTCTCGTCGAGCCGCCTGCGCTCCTCCCGCGCATCCGCGAACCGCCTGCGCTGCTCCTCGCCGTCGCAGAGCTCGGTGAAGCAGTTCGCAAGCTCCAGTCCGTCAAGGTACAGCTCCCAGCGCTCGGCGACGTCGCCCCTGACCCTTGCGAGCGAGGCCGCCTCCTTCGGATAGTCGGAGAGAAACACGAGTCCGCGCGGCAGCCCGGGCTCTATCTTCGTCGCCATGTCGTAGTCGAAGCGGTCCTGGTCCCAGGCCTCGAACGGATCCCACCCCGCGAGCTTCGCATACGCCTCGCGCACGGTCAGCGCGGTCGTCTGCGGGCAGGCCCTGCCCGCGTCGGCGAAGAGCGCGGCGAGAAGCGCCTCCGTGTCGGCGCGTATGTCCGCATATCCCGCGTTCGCCCGGTACCACTCGAGCATCGTGAACTCCGGATTGTGCCTGCTGCCGAATTCGCCTTCGCGGAAGCACGGCCCGATCTGGTATATCCTTTCCATCCCCGCCGCGAGCAGCTTCTTCATCTGCAGCTCGGGCGACGCCCTCAGAAACGCCTCTCCGCATCGCGGACAGTCTATGTGCGGCTCGGGCGCCGGCGCCTTGATCATGACCGGCGTCGTGACCTCGGTGAAGCCTCTTCGGTCGAAGAACTCGCGTATCGCGCCCACTATGCGCGCGCGCCGCTCCATCATCGCGGCGAAGCCGCATTCCTCCGAAACGCACTCTTTTCGCTTTTCGCCTGTTTCCATATGGGCCTCAAGTATACCATATTCCGAGGGCGCGCACTTGCAATTTCGGACGCTATCTGATATCTTTTACATTCAGCATGAAAGAAGAGAGTTTCGGAAGTGGGCTGTCGGGTGCCCGAATTGTCCGTTTGCTTGCCTGCGCCGCGGCGCTTGCGCTGTGCCTTTGCGCCTCGGCCGAGCCAGTCGCCAAAGTCTCCGTCGGCGACGCCGTTGCCGAATACGACCTCGCGACCCCCGACGGCGCGAAGGCGTACGTCGCCGCGTACGCCGACAACGTCCAGTACGACGGCGAGTTCAAGGCGCACGAAGCCGCTGCGCTCGCGACGATCCGCCGCGAGAACGGATTCTTCGGCACGTGGTGGGCGGTGCTTCCTCCGCTCGTCGCGATTCTCCTGACCCTCCTGACGAAGGAGGTCTACTCGTCGCTTTTCGTCGGCATCGTGACGGGCGGCCTGCTGAGCTCGGGCTTCTCGTTCGAAGGCACCGTCTCGCGCGTCGTAACCGACGGATTCGTCAAGTCGGTCGCCGACCCGTACAACATAGGCATACTGTTCTTCCTCGTGCTGCTGGGCGCAGTCGTCGCGATGATGAACAGGACCGGCGCCTCGGCTGCGTTCGGACGCTGGGCGCAGGCGCACATCCGCTCGCGCGCGGGCGCCCAGTGCGCCACCGCCGTCCTCGGGCTTCTGGTGTTCATCGACGACTACTTCAACTGCCTTACGGTCGGCGGCGTGATGAGGCCGGTTACGGACGCGAAGAAGGTCTCGCGGGCAAAGCTCGCCTATCTCATCGACTCGACCGCCGCGCCCATCTGCATCATCGCGCCCATATCGTCGTGGGCGGCGGCCGTCGCGGGCTTCGCGAAGGGCGCGGGCGCGACTTCCGGCCTCGCCCTTTTCGTGAGCGCGATCCCCTACAACTTCTACGCGATCCTCACGATACTCACGATGCTGATGGTCCCGTGGCTGAAGCTGGACTTCGGCGCGATGCGCCGCCACGAGGAGGCCGTGCAGGCGGGCAAGCCCGACCCGGGCGCGCTGGACTCCGCGACCGCATCCGCTGGCGAGGGCGGACGCGGCAGGGTCTACGACCTCTTCCTTCCGATGGCGGTGCTCACCGTCGCCTGCATCGCCGGCATGATCCATTCCGGCGGATTCTTCGGCGGCAAGGCGAGCGGCGACTTCGTCCGCGCGTTTGCCGAGGCGGACGCCTCGACGGGCCTCGTGTACGGGGCGATCGTCGGCGCGGTCTTCTCGCTCGTGTTCTACGTCTGCCGACGCGTGATCTCGTTCCGCGAATGCATGGCGTCGTTCCCTGAAGGGTTCAGGATGATGGTGCCGGCGATAATGATCCTGTGCTGCGCCTGGGCCCTCAAGAGCGTCACCGACGCGCTCGGCGCCAAGGTGTTCCTCTCCGACGTCGTCAACGGCTCGGCGTCCGCGCTGGTGAACTTCCTTCCCGCGATAGTCTTTGTCGTGGCCGCGGTGCTGGCCTTCTCCACCGGCACGAGCTGGGGCACGTTCGGCGTGCTCATCCCCATCGTCATCGCCGCGCTCCCAGAGTCGCACCTCATGGTCATGGCGATTTCCGCATGCATGGCCGGCGCCGTCTGCGGCGACCACTGCTCGCCCATCTCCGACACGACGATAATGGCCTCTGCAGGCGCGCAGTGCGTCCATGTCGCGCACGTGAACACGCAGCTGCCCTACGTGCTGCTCGTCGCGGCGGTCTCGTTCGTCAGCTACATCGCCGCGCCGTTCATGGGCAGCGTCTGGCTCTCCCTTCCGTTTGCAGCGATACTGATGCTCGTCGTCCTGTTCGTACTGGGCCGCGTGCTAGCCTCGCGCAGGCGCTGCGGCGAGTAGTCCGTTTCAGAAAGGGGAAAGGGAGTTGGCAATGGTGGCGAATGACGTGTACGGCAGGTATACATGGGCGGTGCGCTCCTACGAGTGCGGACCAGACGGCCATGCGACCATGGCGACGGTCTGCAACTGGCTTCAGGAGTCCGCGAGCCTCAATGCGGAGTCGATGTCGTTCTCGAAGTCGAACTTCGAGGCCGCGGGCGAGAACGTGTCGTGGGTTCTCACCAGGCTCAAGGTGCGCATGGACCGCTTTCCGAAGTGGGGGGAGAAGGTCTCCGTCCTGACGTTTCCGCGCGGCGGAAGGCTCATCGTCGCCTACCGCGACTTCGAGCTTTCTTCGGAGTCCGGCGAGACCATCGGGCGCGCGACAAGCGAGTGGATGCTCATAGACCTTTCGTCGCGCAAGGCCGTGGCGATTCCGGAGGGCGTCTTCGCCGCCGCAAACACGGTGCGCGCCCCGGTCTTCGGCGACGAGCAGCTTCAGCGGATTCGCTGGGACTGCCGCGAGAGCTCCGTCGACGCGCTTTCGTTCCGCGCCCGCCGCGGCGACATCGACCTGAACGGACACGTCAACAACGTCCATTACGTCGAATGGCTGATGGAGGGACGCCCCGAGTCCGCAGGGCCGTGCTATGATCTCGAGATCACATTCAAGTCCGAGACGTTTGCCGGCGACGAGGTCCGCGTCGAGTCGGTGGAGACGGAGCCTGGCGTGTTCGTCCACCGCGTCTTCGCGCCCGACGGCCGCGACCACGCCCTCGCCCGCACAAGGAACCCGCATCTCCACTGACCCCTCGCCCGTCCCGCACCCGCCGCGCTGGCACGCGCGACCATGAGCCGTTCCAGCCGGCTGTCAGAGGTAATCCGCAACAAGCCGCGTTCGTGATTGTTCTGTTGCTGCACGTCAGCGCAAGCCTCTTAAGCGCCAAGGGATCCAGCCCCTCGGTCTTTCAACTCTGCGTACTCAGCGCCTCTGCGTCTCTGCGTTGGACAAATACTGGCACGGCTCGGTAAAGAACGGAAATTTCATACGTTGGAAACGGAAATTTGCAACGTATGTTTTGGATTTTTCCTGCTTAGGATTTCGCCGCCGCCTCTGCGGCAAATTGACAACCGATGGGGTCCCCCTCATCTTAAGCCCCATAGTGCGTTGTTGATTGACTTCGGACTTCTGACTTCGGACAGAAGAAAGTTCTGAAGTCTGATGTCCGAAGTCTGAAGTCTTACGCCATAATTGGAGGCAGAAGATAAGGCCAAGGGGGACTTGTCTACGGGCCGCCTGGAGTGCGGCCCCTGCCCCGTTCCGTCCCTAACGTCCCTTATGTCCCTAACGTCCCTTTGCTCTGGAACGCACGACTATGAACCGTTCCAGTCGGCAGTCAGGGGGATTCCGCAACAAGCCGCGTTCGAGTCTTTTCGTGTCGGGGGAAGCCCCGCTTTCGTGTCCCTTCGCGTCTGCGACAAGCCGAAGGCTGAAACGACGCGGCGAGGCACGGCGAAGGTCGTTTGGCTTGTCTAGTTCTCTGTAGGCGATTGTGTGGTCCCTCGACCTTCAAGCCGTGCGGCGACGCGGCGGTTCACGCGGCGAAGCCGTGTCGCAGACGCGAAGGGGGTTCGTGGTCGCGCGTAAGCGCAAGTCGCAGCCCCGAAGCGAGATTTATGCCGCCTTTGGTACTCGTCTGCGGGCGGCGGCGGTTCCGCAGACGGTTGTTTGGTTCAGTTTTCAAAGAGCAACGCCCTTGCGGGCTTGGGGGCCGCTCGGGCTTTCGCCTTCGCATGCCCCCTCATGTCTTATAGCGAGGTTTTTCAGGGGGTGTGGAAAGTAAAATCTTTTGCGAGACGTTGCGAAGCTTCCAGTTGAAGCCCTGCCGCGTCATGCCCAAGTCCTCCTCCGTCGCGCCATCGAGGACCGCAGACGCGAACCTGCGGTTTGACGCATCTCCCTTTTCGAAGGCTTCCGCAACAAGAAGGTGCTTTTCATGCTCGTTGATTTCTGCGAACATCATTTCCTCGCCCCTGCCGACGTCCGACAGCGCGGCAACCTTGCTCTGGTCGTCGAACTTCGCAAGGTGCGCGTCGAGCGACAGGAATGAGGACGTGAGCCTCCCGTTGTCCGTCTTTCGCCACGCCCACTCGCGATCGCGCTCCTGCTTCCGGATCAGGCGGTCGATTTGGCGCTTCGCCTCGTCGCGCTCCTTCTGCGTTGTGGCGCGTTCGTGCTGCGCGGCAAGTTTCTCCAGCCTCGGGCTGATTAGACGCCTGCTCATGCCGCACCTCCCTTCGCGGAGAAGTGGGGGCAGTCGGAGGGCGGGACGGGGCGCTGGGTGAGCCTGTGGTCGCACGGGAGCCTGTGGCCCTTCGCGCACGAGCGTCCGGTGCAGTTCGCGCAGCTTTCCGCGCACAGCGCCCAGTCCCTCTCCGTCAGCGCGGCGACGGCGTTGGCGTGGAGCTTCGCCTGCTGCACGCGCGCGGCCTCGTTCATCCGCTCGCCGTCCGTGATCCGGCGCTCGCAGGCCGTCTGCAGGCGCTTCGGATCGCGAAGCGCCGCGAAGAAGGCGCGGTTGGCGCGCCATTGGCGGAAGTAGTCGGGCCAGTGGGCGATGGGCCGTCCGGTCTTCGGGTGGCGCCAGAGCAGCTCGTCGTTCATCACGCGGTGCCATTCGCGGGTGAAGGCGTCATCGAAGTAGTGCAGGCGCGCATGCGCATAGGCGAGCAGAAGCTCCAGGCTCGGAGGAGTGCCTACGTCGATTACCGGCGGCAGTAGATTTCGTTCTTCGCGCGTGCGCACGCGCAGAGGAGATGCTTCTTTTTCTAACCCTTTCTCTCTTATAGGGGGTGTGGGGGGAAGGTTCTCTCTTTCCGTTTCTTTTTCTTGTAGATAACTTTTCCGTGTGTTCATTTCGCGTTTTCCTTTGGCGGACCCCCGAACCATTCGAGGATTCCGCCGTACGCGCAAAATGAACCGAATTTGAACCGATTCCGAGCCGCAGAAGGGCTCAAAAGCCAATAAAAAAGCCCCTCAAATCAATTTTGAGGGGTGAACCGAATTTGAACCGATTTAGGGGCTAAAAGGGGACTGGACTAGCCTCGCGGACGCCCTAGAAGAGGACGGTTCGCCGCGCGGACCTCCTGTGCGGAGCGCTTGTCCGACATGCGAAGCCGCGCCCAAGCCGCAAGCATCTTCGCCGTGGCGTTTCGTCCCGGATAGTTGGTGTTCTTGGGGTCTTTGTCGAGGCGCTTTATCGTGGACTCGCTAAGCCCCGTGATTTTCGCGGCCAGCGGCACGGAGATGGTCTTTCGCGTCGCGTAGCTTCTGCCTGGCGGGGCGGCGGGCTTTGCAATCGCGCCTCTAGACCGTCGCGCCTTAAGGTACAGAGCCTTGCTTTCGAGATACAGGGGCTCTGGCACGACGGTGTACGCAAGCGACGAGGCCACAAGAGTGTCTTTTGCCGTCAGAAGGTAGTTGATTGTCGTTGTGTACCGGTTTGCCAGCACATGGTCTGAGATGCCGTCAGTCGAGGCGGCGGAGGCGCAAAACAGCGCAAAAGCGGCGGAAATCGCCACAATCATGCGCATTATGCTACGCTTTGTCAGAATGTAAACCCCGCCAATCTTCATTTGCGGGAATATTACCAAATATGGCCATATGATTCAAGGGCTTCCATCGATTTTTTCATGCTTCAGACCGCTTTTTTGCCCAATGCCCCGTTTGCCTCAACAAGCCAATCCGCGGCAAAACTTTCGGGCGGTTTTTTGGTATAATACTCACATCCCGCGAGGCGCATGACGCGGCGCGGGGTGATAGTCCGGAAAACGGGCCAGTAGCGCAACCGCGCGAAAGCTCCGCCGGATGTTCGTAAAATGTAGCATCAACGCTACACGTCGTTCAGTAGAAATACTACCACTTATTTCACTTCGGGAACGACATGTAAGTGATGATGCGTCCAATTGGGCGCATTGTTTCTTTCATGGATTCCTGATGGCCTGTGGTAGGGCTTCTACTGAGTGCATGAACGAGACATGCGCTCTTTTTCATGCATGCGAGGCGGTCTCCGCGGCGATTAGCGCGAAAACAGGGGGACGTTGTGATGCGAAAGATGGTTGTCGTTGTCTTGTCGGCGTTCCTTGGAGGCATGGCGATGGGCGACAACGCGGCACTTACGGGGGCTAAGCGTGCGAAGAAGGACGAGTTCTATACGCAACGTGCGGATATTGAAAACGAGCTTCGGCACTACAAGGCGCATTTTAAGGGCAAGGTTGTTCTCTGTAACTGTGACGATCCGCGGCAGAGCGAGTTCTTCAAGTACTTTGCCGAAAACTTCGAGTATCTTGGACTCAAACGGCTTATTGCGATTTGCTACAAGAGCCAGGATGTTGATCTTTTCTCGCAACATGACTGCGAGCGGGCTATCTACCAGATATATGAAGGCGACAAGAATGGCAACATGGTCGTTGATGACGATGAGGTTGGCGTTCATCAGTTGAAAGGTGACGGCGATTTTCGGAGTGAGGAGTGCATTGAGCTGCTAAAGCAGGCGGACATCGTCGTAACCAATCCTCCATTCTCGCTCTTTCGCGAGTTTGTCGCCCAACTAGTAAAGTATGGCAAGAAGTTCATCATTATTGGGAATATGAATGCCATCACTTACAAGGAGATTTTCCCGCTAATTCAGAGAAATGAATTGTGCCTCGGGGCATCCATACATAGCGGAGACAGAAAATTTGGCGTTCCGGATGATTATCCACTGAATGCAGCAAGTTGTGGAGTGGATGAAAACGGCCGGAGATTTATCCGAGTGAAGGGCGTTCGGTGGTTTACGAATGTTGACTATCCACAGCGACATGAGAAACTGCCACTTTACAAGCGGTACACACCTGAAGAGTTTCCGAAATATGACAACTACGACGCCATAAATGTCAACAAGACATGCGACATCCCTTATGACTACGATGGAGTGATGGGCGTGCCGATTACTTTCATGGACAAGTACAATCCTGAGCAGTTTGAGATTGTTGGCGTTGCCAATCATGGAAAAGATAGCGTATATGATTTGTTTGCTCCCAAACTTAAAGGCAAGCAGATGTTCAAACGAATATTGATTCGTAGAAGGAGGACTGCGCAATGAAGATTGAACTTCACAAGGTGGCGGTGCGGGAACTGGTTGAAGGCTATGTCGACGATGCGGAGTCTGGCGTCAGAGGCTACGGCGGCAAGCTCGACATACGCCCTGCGTACCAGCGCGAGTTCGTCTACGGCGAGAAGGAGCGCAACGCAGTCGTCTCAACCGTCATGAAGGGTTTTCCTCTCAATGTCATGTACTGGGTCAGGAACCCTGACGGAACGTTCGAGGTGATGGACGGACAGCAGCGCACGATTTCGCTCTGCCAGTACGCCAACGGCGACTTTTCATGGGGCGAGCTCGACCTTGCCGCGAAGTTCTTCCATCGACAGCCGGAGGATGTCCAGCAAAGGTTCCTCGACTACGAGCTGATGGTGTACTTCTGTGAGGGAACGCAGTCCGAGAAGATCGACTGGTTCAAGGTGATCAACATCGCGGGCCTCAAGCTCACGCCGCAGGAGATGCGCAATGCGGTATATGCCGGGCCTTGGGTTTCGGACGCGAAAAGGTATTTCTCGAAACAGGGGTGCGTCGCGCAGAAGATAGGCTCGCCGTATCTGACCGGTAGCGCCGACAGACAGGAGTATCTGGAGACGGCGATCGAGTGGATCATCAACTCGTCTAAGGACAAGGCGATCGAGGACTACATGGCGATTCATCAGGGCGACGGCGAGGCGACGGAGCTGTGGCTGCACTTCCAGAAGGTGATCGGCTGGGTCGAGACGCTGTTCCCGAAGTATCGCAAGGAGATGAAGGGGCTGGAATGGGGACGGCTTTATGCGGAATTCTCGTCGAAGAGCTACAATCCGAAGGAGCTTGAAAGCGAAGTCTCGAGTCTCATGGCGGACAAGGAGGTTCAGAACAACAAAGGCGTCTACGAGTATCTTCTTTCCGGCGGAACCCGGAAGGAGAAGCTGAACCTTCGAACGTTCGACGACGACGAGAAGCGGGCGGCATATGAAATGCAGAAAGGAATCTGCCCTGACTGCAAGCAGCATTTCGAATACGAGGAGATGGAGGGCGACCACATCGTGCCCTGGTCGAGGGGCGGCAAGACCGTTCCCGAAAACCTGCAGATGCTCTGCCGCCGTTGCAACGCACTGAAAAGCGACAAGTGAGAGACGACCGAGAAATGAAACACGAAAATATGGTACAATACAAGTCAGTGAGGATATTTGCGACAGCACTTCTGTTTCTTCCCTTCGCGGCGGTTGCGGCGAGGGTGGCGGTTGCGCCGATGGAGATTTCGCCGTATCTTGACACAGAGGTTTCGACGAACGTCGCGATAAACACATGGCGCAGCGACGCGCGGCAGGTGGACCTTCGCCTGCAGCTGGACGGG
>JAEEGH010011134.1_pt1 | contig 20475 bp, 9 predicted proteins | sample 9134181 | NCBI WGS metagenome assembly JAEEGH01 (sample SAMN16246544, study PRJNA631951) | gut metagenome | biome: gut microbiome; feature: rumen; material: DP-attached | host: Bos | place: Iran: Karaj | collected 2018-10
CAGCGGTGGATGTCGAGCTTCGGCTCCGCCTTGTAGTAGCCATGCGCCGTGCCGATGGAGACCGCCAGGGCATCGACGCCTGTCGCCTTCGCGAAGGCGACTGCCTCGTCGACATCAGTAAGCGCCGTCTCGTCGCCTTGCGCGACATGGCCGATCTCACCCTCGCAGGTGGCGCCGAGGGCGTGGGCGTATTCGGCGACGTGCTTCGTCCACTTGACGTTCTCGTCGTAAGGGGAGCGGGAGCCGTCATACATGACGGAGGTGTAGCCCCATGCAAGGGCGTCCTCGGCCTGGCGCACCGTGGAGCCGTGGTCGAGGTGCAGCGCCACCGGAACGGAGGCACGAGCCGCCATGGCGCGTAGGGTCGGCGCAAGGTCACGAGCCTTCCCGGTGTCGAAGAGGCGCATGTAGAGCTGGACGATCACCGGCTCCTTCTCTGCCTCGGCGGCGCGGATGACGGACACGGCCGTCTCGTAGTTGGTGATGTTAAAGGCGCCAATGGCGCGGTGCGCGCGGCGGGCTTCGCCGAGCATTTCCTTCATTGTGACTAGTGACATAGTATCTTGAGGTTTGGCGCTAACGCGCCCTGGATGTTTTGAGGTTTAGAAGTTGGCGCTAAAGCGCCTTGGAAGTTTGCTTGTTGCCGGTCATGCGTTTTTGGCCGCGAAACGCTCACGGACGGTGGCCGTTACCAGTTTCGGTCGGCGGAAGCCGTCGAAAAGTCCGGCCAAGTTCTGCGCAAAGGGCTTGGTGCGTATTGTCGCGCCGCCACGGTGGTAGCTCCGAGCATCAGTAAACTGCCAGATGGTGAAGCCGCAGATATCCTTGTTCGCAAATGCGGCGTCGATTGTGTCGCCCACATACTCTGCCTGGAACTCTTCGGTCCATTGCGCCCCGGCCGCATCGTGCTGGCCATATACGCCACAAGTCCCCATCTCGGAAACCATGATTGGCTTGTCGGGATATAGCGACCTGAAGCGCGAAACAATCTTGTCCACATCCTCGCGGACAATCCGCCTGAGGTTCTCAGGCGATCCGGCGTCTGTGCCAATCCATCCGGGATAGGTGTTGAATGCGACGATGTCCGTGTTGGCATTCGAGATGTCATCGGGGGTGTGGTTGCAGGCGAAGGTCACCAACCGGCCTGAGTCCTGCGAGCGGATGGCGTCGATGAGCCTGTCGGCGAGAGCCTTGCCTTCGGGCTTTTGCGAAGCGAATTCGTTCATGAAGGCGAAGATGATGACGGACGGGTGGTTGAAGCTGGCGCGGACCATTTCACGCGTCTGCTCCACTTGCTGGGCGGCGAAGTCTTCGTCTATCAGTTCATTCTCGCCGCATCCGCCGTTGCCCCAGCCCAGCGACTCCTCCCAAACCAGAATGCCCTGCTCGTCGCAAAGGTCGAGGAAACGCTGCGACTGCTGGTAGTGGCACCCGCGGACGAAATTGCATCCAAGCGCCTTTAGGTTCTGGAGGTCGATGGCCATAAGCGTTTCCGAAGTTGCCGAGCCAAAGGTCGGGTGGGCTTCGTGGCGGTTGGCCCCTTTCAGGTAAATCGGTTCGCCGTTGAGGAAAATCCGCCCGTCGCGGGCTTCGACTTGGCGAATGCCAAAGCGAGCGCGAACAGCTGCTCCCTGTTCCCCGTTCCCCGTTCCCCGTTCCCTACTCTCCGCTCCCTGTTCCCCGTTCCCCGTTCCCCGTTCCCTACTCTCCGTTCCCCGTTCCCCGTTCCCCGTTCCCTCAATCTCCACCGTGTGGAGATTCGGCGCGTCGGGAGACCATATGCGGAAGTCTGGAACGCGGACCATAGCGCGGCCGGCGCGGAAGGTGGCCGCCACTTCTCTTTTGCCGTCGAACAGGAGTGTTGCGTCGAAATCGCGCTCGGCGAAGTTCACGGCCTCGATTTCAACGGTGCCGGTGCGGTAGTCGCGAGTCCTGACAAACAGCTTCCTGTTGTCGAAGGCGAGCGACACGCCATGGTAGAAGCCGCCATGGAGGTAGAAGTCGTAGTAGGGCCGCGCGAGTTTCATCGTAGCCCAGTCGAAGCGGTTGTCCAACGCCGCGAAGATGACATGCTCGCCTGCGGCAAGTGGCCCGGTCTCCAATTCGAGGCGGGCGTATGGATACGGGTGGACGCCAAGCGAACGGCCATCGATGCGGAAGTCGCCGCGCAATCCCATGCCATCCACGACGAGCCAGGCGTTTTCGACATGTGCGGGGAGGGTGAACTTGCGCCGGTAGAGGGCAGTCCCGCGCTTTAGATACCACTGAGGCATCACATCCCAGCAACCGGGGACGACCATGCTGTCGGCGGCCGCGAAGTCCTCGCGGCCAACCTCCTCAATGGACTTTCCCTCCTCAAGGCGAAACTCCCATGTTCCGCCTAAATCAAGCGGGGGGAGTTCCCCCCGCGTCTGCGATTTCTTTTCCATTGTATTAGTTTGCGCCATGCCTCTGCGCTGTAGAAGTGATATAAGATTATAGCAAATGCTATAATGAATAGCCAAAAATGTCAGGACTACTACAGATTCCGCCGCCGGGGGCAAGGCTTCTACGCTGCGCCGGCGATTTCCTTGAGGTGACGCTTTCCGCCGCCGACGGCCCGCTGCCGTCAGGCGAGGCTTTCGTAAGGACCTCCATACCGGACGCCACCGGCGACGTCGGCGATGGCGCTTGGCGCGACATCCCCATGCGCCTTACCGAGCGCGGCGCCTTTACCGCGTCAATCCCCCTCTCCGCCGTCGGCACCTTTGCCCTCAAGGCGCTTTTCCTCCCCAGGGGCGCCAGCGAACCACACTGGCCCCATGGCGGCGATGTCTCAGTGAAGGTGGCACCTGCCCACACCCGTCGCTCCAACTCCATCTACACAGCATTCGTCCGCCAGTTCTCGCCAGACGACGGCCGCGCCGTCGCCGCCTGCAATGACGCGGCGGCATCGCTCGACGGCGCGAGGTGGTCGGCAATCCCGCCTTCGGGAACCTTCCGCGAACTCGCCCGTCGCCTCGACCACATAATTGGCGGTCTCGGCTTCCACAACATCCAGCTGCTGCCAATCCACCCCGTCCCCACCACTTACGCCAGAATGGGGCGCTTCGGCTCACCCTTCGCAAGCCGAGACTTCTTCGACGTCGATCCGGCGCTGGCCGAGTTCGACACCAAGGCCACGCCAATGGACCAGTTCGTCGAGCTGGCCGACGCCATCCACGCCCGTGGCGCGCGCCTTCTCCTCGACCTCCCCGCCAACCATACCGGCTGGGCATCCACCTTCCAGACGCGCCACCCGGAGTGGTTCAAGCACAAGGAGGACGGCGCATTCCTCTCCCCCGGCGCATGGGGGGTCACATGGGAAGACCTCGTCGAACTCGACTACTCGAAGGAAGAGGTCGCCGACGCAATGGCCGATGTCTTCCTCTTCTGGTGCGCGAAAGGCGCCGACGGCTTCCGCTGCGACGCCGGCTACATGGTTCCCGCATCCGCATGGACGCACATCATCGGCAAGGTGCGGCGCGTATTTCCCGACACTGTCTTCATGCTTGAGGGCCTCGGCGGGAAGCTCTCCACCACCGACCACCTCCTCGCCGAATGTGGCATGGACTGGGCCTACTCGGAACTTTTCCAGCAATACGACCGCGGCGGGGTGGAATGGTATCTCTCCGGGGCGCTTCAGCGTTCTGAGGACTTTGGCCCGCTGGTCAGCTTCGCCGAAACCCACGACAACGACCGCCTCGCATCCCATGGCAACTGCTACGCGAAGATGCGGACAGCCCTCGCCGCCCTCTTCTCGCAACAGGGGGCGTTCGGCATCACGGCCGGCGTGGAATGGTTCTGCCGCGACAAGATCGACGTCCATGGCGCGCCGCCGCTTAACTGGGGCGCCGCCGAGAACCAGGTCGCCTTCATTGCCAAGCTCAACGAAATCCTCGACAACTGCGAAGCCTTCGCGCTTGGCGCGCAGGTGCGGCTCGTCACGCGCGGCGGTGCAAACGCCGTGGCCGCCCTGCGGTCGGTGCCCGGCAATCCCGCAAAGGACTGCCTGGTGGCAGTGAATCTGAACTGCGGCGGCGCCTCCGTCGTCGAATGGCCTGCAGACCGCTTCTCTGCGGAGGTTGTCTGGGATCTGATCACCGGCAAGTCTGTCGTTCTCCGCACCACCGACGATGGCAATGCCGCGATTGAACTGCCGCCCGGCGGCGCAGTGGCGCTTGCCAGCGCCAATCTTCTGCATCGTGCCGGGAAAGGCGCAGATGGCCATTCCCTTTGCTGTGCGACGAAGCGCAGCGCCGTGCGCTTCCGCTTCCCGACCGATTCGCGGCGGGTTGTGATGGTGCCGCCTCGCCACTCGCTTCGCATCGAGAGCGTTGCGCCATTCCGCGCCCTCGCCCTTCGCGGCGGCCAGCCCTTCCGCTTCGCCCAGTCGGTGCCGATTGACGGCTCTGGCCATGCCGCCACCCTAGACTTCAGCGGCATCGGCGCCGTCAAAGAACCGCTGGCGCTTGACCTGTCCATCACCGGCTTCGGCCCTGAAGGTCCGCAGAAGACGCGCTCGAGCATCCTCCTGCTCCCATCTGCCGATGACGCCACTCTCTCGCTCCTCGTCGGCGCCGACCGCCTTCTGGCAGAGCCGAACCTTCAGGCCAACCTGGCGAACCGCCGGGGGGCGGCGGCGCAGGTCTGCGGCCGCTGGGGCGAGATTCGCAGCCAATACGACGCCCTTCTCGCCCTCAATCCAGACCCTGCCGTTCCCGCATCGCGCCAGATATTCTTCACGAGATGCAGGGCGTGGATCCGCTTCCGCGGCTTCTCATACGCCCTTGACTCGGAGACCCAGACCGGATTCGGCGTCGCCTCCTCCAGAGAGGCCCGCTGGAACTTCTCCATTCCAGGCGAAGGCGGCGCGAAGATATCAATCGGTATCGCGCTGAAACTGGCCGAGGCCGCCAACCGCGTCAAACTTGTATTCAGCCGCCATGACGAAAGCAGCGCCTGGCATGGGCCTGTCACGCTCGTCCTGCGTCCTGACATCGAGGCACGCGACTTCCATTCACCGACCCGCGCCTACCAGGGGCCGGAAAATGTATTCCCCGCAGCGGTCAGGCCAAAGCCGCACGGCTTCTCCTTCTCGCCGGCCGGTTTCCTCCCCTGCGAGATGGCGGTTGCCGGCGCGGAGTTCCGCGACGAGCCGCAATGGACATACTGCGTCGCCCATCCCGTTGAGGCGAGGCGAGGTCTTGAACCCGACGGCGACATCTTCAGCCCAGGCTGGTTCTCCGTTGCCCTTACTGACGGCGGCGAGGCAACTCTTGAAGCGGGCGAAACCGGCGTCTCCTTTGGCAATGACATTGCGCAAGCCGCGCCATGCGCCATTGACGCGCCCATCCCCTTCCCCACATGGATGGACGCCATTGCCTCCGGCGACGCCCTCGGCCTCTTCATCGCGGACCGGGACGAGAACAAGACCGTTCTCGCAGGCTTCCCATGGTTCCTTGACTGGGGCCGCGACACCCTTATCTTCCTGCGTGGCCTGATTGCCGCCGGAAGCACCGGTGAGTCGCTTGAAATCCTCCGCGAGTTCGCGCGCTTCGAGGAGGGCGGAACTCTCCCGAACATCATCCACGGCAATGTCGTGGGCAACCGCGACACCTCCGACGCCCCGCTATGGTTCATCGTGGCGGCCAACGACTTGATGGACGCCATCGGCCGTCGCAAAGTCGCCGAGGCGCCATGCGGTGAACGCAAGGTCGCCGACGCCATGCTATCGATTGTTCGCGGCTACATCGCCGGAACGCACAATGGCGTGAAGGTCGATCCAGAGAGCGGCCTGGTGTTCAGCCCTCCGCACTTCACTTGGATGGACACCAACTACCCCGCCGGGACTCCGCGCACCGGCTACCCGGTGGAAATCCAGGCGCTCTGGCTGGCGGCCCTGAAAGCCGTCAGGACGCAGCTCCGCACAAGGGAGTTCGCCGCAGTCGAGGAGAAGGCATCCGCATCGTTCAGTCGTCTCTTCGCCATGCGCGGCGGATGGCTGGCAGACTGCCTCCGCACGCCCGAAGGGACCTTTGCGCCGGCGGCGGTCTCAATCCCCGAAGACGCACTCCGCCCCAACCAGCTCCTGGCCGTTACGCTCGGCGCACTGCCGCCAGACTCGGAAACCGCAAAGGCCATCGTGGACGCCACGGCGCTTCTGCTGGTTCCCGGCTCCATCCGCTCGCTGGACGATGCCCCTGTCAAGGTGCCGCAGCCTGTATGGCGCGACGGCTCCCTGCTCAACGATCCGGAACGCCCATACTGGGGGCACTACGAGGGCGACGAAGACACGCGCCGCAAGCCCGCTTACCACAACGGCACCACATGGGGCTGGCAATTCCCCCTTTGGTGCGAGGCGATGGCGCTAGTTGGCGGAGACAAGGCCGCCGCCGAAGCCGTCCTGGCATCGGCCTCCATCCTTGCGGGGCGCGGCTCGCTAGGCCAGCTGCCTGAAATCTGCGACGGCGACGCCCCGCACGACCAGCGCGGCTGCCTGGCCCAGGCGTGGAGTCTTTCGGAACTCGTCCGCGTGTGGAAGCGCCTGCGCAGCGAGTAGCCTGCCATGAAGACGATTCTCATCTACACATACCCGCCAAGCGCCAGATACAACGAATTCTTCCGCTCGCTTGTGCATGAGGGGCGGCGCAGGAACTGGAACTGCGTTTTTGTCGAACCTCACCCCGACTCGGACGAGACGACCCGCATGGCGAGGCTCTTCGCGCTCCTGAAGCCCGCCGCCTTCGTTTCCGGATTCATCAAGGGCGCTCCGATTGCCATCCTGGATGGCATCCCCTCCGTTTGGATAGACTGCGACTGGGCGCCCCATGGCGCGCCATTTCTCCGCCATGACAACGCCGCCTTTGGCGTCGCCGCCGCCAAGGCGCTTCTCGGTTCCGGCACGGACTTCGCCGCCATCGGACTTCACCGCCACGACTGGTCGTCGGCACGCATCGGCGCCTTTGCAAGAACCATCCGCGCCGCCGGAGGCCACTGCCGACTCATCCGCCTCGCCGCCAGGGTGGACAACCAATTCGACGCGCTGGAACCGCTCCGCGAAGCCCTGAAGAAACTGCCGCGTCCTGTCTCAGTCTTCGCAGTCACCGACCAACTGGCGCAGGTGACGATGATGGCCGCTGCGTCGCTGGGCTGGAAATGCCCAGGCGACATAAGGCTCGTCGGCGTAGATGACGACGAAGTCATCTGCATGGGCGCGCCGGTGGCGCTATCAAGCGTCCGCCCCGACTGGGCATACGGCGGACGCCTCGCCGCCGAGGTGCTGGAAATGCAGATGCGCGGTGAAAAGCCAAAGCGCACATACGTTTACGGCGCCGCCGGCGTGACCCGTCGCGCCTCGACCCGCGAGCCATACCACCGACCCAAGGACGCCCGCGTCGAGCGTGCGCTTGCCTTCATCGCAGCCGAATACGCCTCGCCCATTGCGGTGCCCGATGTCGTGGCGGTCATGGACTGCTCACGCCGCCTAGCCGAGCTGCGCTTCCGCGAGGAGACGGGCTTGGGGATACAGGAAACGCTTGAAAAGGCGCGGATAGACCGGGCGCTGGTGCTGTTGCGCCGCCGCGACGCTGACATCGCCGCTATTCCGTCGATGTGCGGATTCCGCACCGCCGGAGCCCTCCGCGCCGCCTTCCGCCGCCACACCGGCATGTCAATGACTGAATGGCGCGCAAACAATTTGTTCGTTTAGTCGTTTGTTCGTCGCGTGTCGCAAGTCGCATGTCGAATGTCGCATGTCGAATGTCTTTCTTACCTTGAAAATGACATTTCCCATTTTCAAGGTCATTTTCATGCTGTTTTAAGCATTGAATTATACTTGAAAATGACATTTGCCATTTTCAAGTAATTTTTTAGCTTGACTTTTTCTGGAAAACGGCGTAACATAAAAGCGTCTTTGAAAACAGCTGGAGGATAGTCATGTTCATTGGACGGGAAAGGGAAATTGATCTTTTGAATGCGCTGTGGGGTCGGGACTCGGGAGTGCTTGTCACTTGCCGCGGACGGCGCCGGATCGGGAAATCGACATTGATTGAGGAATTCGCTGCGCGTTCTCGGGCGCGCTTCATTTCAATTGAAGGGCTTGCCCCGCATAAGAGAATGTCTGACGATGTCCAGCGGCGGCGGTTTTGCGAGAAGGTGGCAGAGTACGGACAACACCCCGTCGAAGCAGCCGCGACCTGGGCGCTCGCATTCGCACAACTGGACTCACTGCTTTCCGGCGAGGAGCGGACAGTGGTCCTGCTGGACGAGATTTCATGGATGGGGGGCTGGAATCCTGATTTTCCGGGCTACTTGAAGGAGGCATGGGACAAGAGGCTTCGCAAGCACGGCAATCTAGTTTTCGTGCTATGCGGCAGCGTTTCCGCGTGGATTGCAGAAAACATCCTCGACAGCACCGGGTTCGTGGGGCGCAACTCCCTCGATATTGAACTGAAGGAACTACCGCTCAAGGATGCCGTCAGGCTGTGGGGGCCAACGGCGGAACGCATGTCAACGCGCGAGAAGCTCGACCTCCTCTCCATCGTCGGGGGTGTCCCGAAATACCTTGAGGAGGTCAGGCCGTCGCTTTCAGTGGACGAGAATATCCGTCGGATGTGTTTCATGCCGAACGGCATCCTTTTCCGCGAATTTGACGAGACCTTCAACGAGGTCTTCGGCCGCAAGGCGAAGCTCAGGGGGCGCATTCTCCGGGAACTCGTGGAGCGCCCCCTGACGGTGGCCGAAATCGCCGGAAGCGACGATGCGGAGACCAGCGGAGCCTATTCGCGGACGCTGGCAGAGCTTTGCCATGCCGGCTATGTCGCCCGCGACGACGGGATGAACCCCCTCACCGGAAAGACGATAAGGAAGGCGCGCTTCCGCGTGAGCGACAACTATGTCAGGTTCTACCTCCGCTACATCGAGCCACGGCGCAATGCGATTGCCCGCGGACTTTTTGAATTCTCTTCCGCAGAGCAGCTTCCCGGCCTTCAGGCCTTTTTCGGGCTTCAGTTTGAAAACCTCGTCCTAAACCACATCGGCGACCTCTTCCCCCATCTCGGAATCGACAAGTCACTTGTCCTCTCGGCGTTTCCCTACGTTCAGGCTGCGACGCAGCGTCGGCGCGGTTGCCAGATCGACCTCCTCGTGCAGACGCAGCGGACCCTGATTGTCGTTGAAATCAAAAGGCGTGCGGAAATCGGATACGGAATCATCGATGAGGTGTCGGAGAAAGTCGCGCGTCTGGCCCACGACAAATCGCTGTCGGTTCGCACCGCGCTTGTTTACGACGGTCGGCTTTCACCGCGCGTCGAGGCAGACAGGTTCTTTGACTTTGTCATTCCTGCCGATCGGCTCTTCGAGTGACGCCCTCCGCCGCCATAGCGCTCTGCGCCAAACCTCCAAGGCGCTCTGCGCCAAACTTCCAGGGCGCGCTCTGCGCCAAACTTCCAGGGCGCGCTCTGCGCCAAACCTCCCAGGCGCCCCGCGCCAAACCTCCAAACTTCGCCCGCAGGGCTCAAACTTCCAGGGCGCGCCCCGCGCCAAACTTCCACGGCGCCCCGCGCCGCCTCCCGATTCGCTTTATTGACGCAAGAAAATTTGCGTAATATTGACGCGATTTCCTTGACTTTGTTTTTCACTTGTGGGAGAATGGTTTTTGCGACGGGCAATTCCGCCCTCGCTAACCTCAAACAAGGAAAGCGCAATGGATGCAAGAACAATAATCTCTTTGTCGCTAGCGGCCGCGCTGGGGGCTGACGGCGCATTGGCTTCCAATGCAGCTGGCGTTGACATCGGCGACAGCCTCCAGCTTCCCTGGGACGACTATATTGTTGACGAGGGAAAATCCAACGTCCCCGTTGTCCAGCACTCGCCGGCGTTCAGGGAGACTGTCTTCGTTTGCGACGCCCCATGGGAGGGCGACGGATGCGCCGACGGCACGATCATCAAGGACGGCAACATATACCGCCTCTACTACATCGCATGGCAGATGCGCACCTCGCCCGACTCGAAATGGAAGCACAAGCAGATATTCGTCTGCTACGCCGAGTCGAAGGATGGACGGCGGTGGACGCGCCCGAACCTTGGCCTCTACGAGTTCAACGGAAGCAAGGCCAACAACATTCTGTTCGAGGCCGACGACTACGGCGTATTCCTCGACACCAACCCAGACTGTCCGCCGGATCAACGCTACAAGCTAATCCGCACCTATGCCGAAAAACCTGGGACTTCCTACATGGACACGCCTCTGTATGTGTTCCTCTCGGCGGATGGCGTGCATTTCCGGCCCGGATGGAAGATTGCCGACCGCGTTCCCGCCAGCGCGAACCAGCGCGAGCCAGGCGTGGAGCTGATCTACGACACGCGCCATTCATGCCACTGGGACCCGCGGCGCAAGGAATACCGCCTCTACACGCGTGGTCGCCACCCGAAAGACCCCGAGCATCGCAAATATGTCTTTGGCTCCCCCCCGAAAGAAGTCCGCGATATTCGCGTCCTGGCGTCGAAGGACTTCAAAAACTGGTCCTACCCCGAAGAATTGTCCTACGGGCCCGACGCCGAGGATTCGGAAATGTACACCCCCGTGTTGGAACCTTACTTCAGGGCGCCCGATGTTTTCGTCGCCTTGCCGGCCCGCTACACCGGGCGCTACAACTGGAAGGACTCACACGAGCGACTGCCCGATAGGGGAGCCCGCATCAGGCGGGTCTGGCGCGACGGCCACTACGAATACCGCTTTGCGACAGCGCTGACCGATGGCATGTTCATGTTCTCGCGCGACGGGCGCAACTTCCACCGGCGCGAGGAGGCTTTCTTCCGCCCAGGCCCTGAGCGCACGGGCACCTGGGTGTATGGCTCCGGTTACGCCTTCAACGGATTTGTCGTGACGCCTGGGCCGGCAGGTGCTCCGGACGAGCTTTCCATCTACTACGAGACCGGCAAATGGCTGGGGGATGCCGCACGCTTCGAGCGTTACGCCATACGCATGGATGGCTTCCTCTCGCGCCAAGCCACTTATGCCGGCGGAACGCTCGTCACAAAGCCGCTCGTTTTCAAGGGCGACGATCTGCACATCAACTTCTCCACGGCCGCGCGCGGTAGTGTCGTCGTGAAGGTGAAGGACGTCGCGACCGGTCGTGTCATCTCGTCCGAAGAGACTTTCGGCGACAGCACTGATCGCGTAGTGGCATTCCCCGGCGGGACGCTTGAGGAGTTCGCGGGGCGTCCTGTCGTGCTGGAGTTCACCATGCGCGACGCCGACCTGTATTCCTTCCGCTTTGCGGTGGCGCCGAAGCGCCCTCCTGTTTTCCTTCGCGGGAAAATCGACAACTGCGGCCGCCACGCTTCCCTCAACAGGCTGTTCCCAAAGGCGTTCGCATTCCTGAAACGCCCGGACATCTCCACGCTTGCCCCCGGCCGCTATCAAATCGCGGGAGCCGACTGCTGGGCGGAAATCGAGGACTATCCGACTCGCGGCTACATGAGCCAGAATTCCGAGTTGGAGGTGCATCGCCGCTTCATCGAGATTTACGCCCCGATTTCGTGCAATGAAGGCATTGGGCGGCTGGATCTCGTCCGTGGCGAGGCCGAGCGGCTGGACTACGACGCAAAGGAAGACCGCGCTGTCTTCCATGGACCCGTTCAAGTCGAAAGACTCGTGCCCGGAGACTACGCCATCTTTTTCCCGCCGTATGGGGCGCACATGCCCGGCATAAACCTCGACACAAACGTTGTCCGCCATGTCGTAGTGAGAGTCAAGGTCAAATGACGGCGATTGCCGAGACTTGGCATCCGCAAGATTTTCTAACTGGTCAACTAACCAACTAAGGAGAAAAACAATGAACACTACCAAAATCGGAACGCGGCGCTTCCTGTCCGCCGCCACGACAACCGTCCTCGGACTCTCAGCCATGTCGGCGTTCGGGCTTGGCTACTTCCACGACAAGGACGGCAATCCCGTCGGCTATTGGGACAACGCCGACTCGTGGTGGCGCAACGAAACCTACACGACGAAGATGACTGACGATCAGGCGAACCGCATGTTCCTTGATCCGGCGACGCTCGTGCTTCGTGGAAGCATGGGGCTTGGCGGCTACTTCTACATCGGCGCACCGGAGAACGCGGTTGCCCCTGCGACCGTCCGCGTTGATAACGGAGGAAACGGCACCACGGCGGGCGAGACCCGCGTCGGGCATGAAGCCGGCACCGTCGGCGTTCTTGACATTCAGAGCGGTGGTGTCTGGAATGCCAGCAAGACCTTCTACGTAGGGAAGGCCGGTTCCGGCATCGTGACGAATGCCGGAACAGTCCACGTTAAAAACTATCGTCCGCCGATGTGCATCGGGCACGAATTAGGATCCTTTGGTTCCTTTGTCCAGAATGGCGGCTCCATGACATGGGACTACCCCCGTGACATCGTCGTGGGCCAGGATGGCGAGGGCGAACTGGTCGCATTGACCGACTTTGCAATGTCCACCTATGAGCGAAACGTTGAGGGCTGCGTCCTAGCCGGATGCGGCACGAATGGAACGGGGCGCGGTACCGTCGAAATTGCCGAAGGCGCCACGGTCACTGCCTACGAGGCGTATCTGGGCGGATATAATCCCTCTACCGTCGGTATGCTGTCCGACTATTTCGGTGGAAGCGCATCCGTGGCCGGAAGCGGCAATGTCGTTCTCAAGGGCGGCACGCTCAAACTCACCAGCAACCGCGGCCGTCAGGCGGGGGCCGACAGCCTTTGGATCGGCGCCGCGCCGGACGCGGAAGGCGGAGTCCGCGCGGACAGCCACGGCGAGATTCGCGGCTGGGGCAAGATCGACATCACCGACGATGTCTATGAAAACAAGGGCGTTTTCGCGCGACTCGGCAACGGCGCCATCGTGGCCGACGGCGAGGGCGTCGAGCGGACGCTCGACCTGTCCCTCGTCTATCAAGTGACGAATGTCCTTTCCGTCGCCGACGAGCGCATCCGCACGAACGGCTGGTATGCCGTGAACAAAGGCGCCGTCATCTTCCCGACCATCAACAACGCATACCGGTTCAACAACGGCAGCGCCTACGGGTACTACGACTCAACGGCGTGCCTTGGATGCGAGGCCACCCTCGCCAAACCCGATCTTGTCGGTGCCGTTCGCCTCCGCGCGCAGCGTGGCTACATGGAGACAAGCTTCTGCACGGCGGCGATGCTGCTGGCTTCAGACCGCGCCGACAGCCACGCAGCCGCCCTTTCCGGCAAATACCTGCCCATTGGCTTCTGGAAAGCCGGAACCTTCAGTTCCCGCACGGCGCAGACCGTGGCAAACCGCTGGAACTTCACCTCCGCTGAGATCGCGTTCCGCTACGATGGGACGAAGATCACCAAGCCCGACAGCCGCATTGCCGTCCTTCGCTGGGACGACGGAGAAGGCAAGTGGGTCCGCGTGGCGCGATACGATGCGCAGCCCGCCGATTGCGTCGTCTCTTCCGGGACGCTGACCACGACGGCCGCCGCTGACGATCCGTGGAGCCTTGGCCTTTTCTGCGTGGCCGAGGAACCCATTCTCGCCACAACGATCTATATCCGCTAGCCAGTATGGGGACAGTGCGCAAGCCCTGCCTCATGGTCTGCTTCGCCGCGCTGCTTTCGGCATGCGCGGCGGTGGCGGGCAATGAGGGCGACAAGGTGCTGTTCACGCTGACGCTCCAGAGCGGCGGCTCCGTGCGTCTGCCGGACACCCTCTACTCCGTGGCGCCACGCCTTGTTATTGATGGCACTGAGGCCATCGCCATCGGCGAGGAGGTTGCGACTCCGGAGGGCGTACGCTTCGAGTTCCGCGCCCCCGGCAAGGGAGTGCTGGCCACGGGCGAGGCTACTCTGCGGGAGGAATTATTCAGCCATAAAGAACGCAAAGAACACAAAGGAGCCGCTGTCAGGTGGCGAATCACGCTGGCGAAGGATGTTGGCAAGGTCGAATGGGGCGCCGTGGCGCGCCTGCCGCACGACGAGTTCAGGCGCGGAGATGTCTCCGTCGATGGAGAGGCGGCTGTCGTGCGTGGGCTGAGAATCGCGTGCGAATCGGGAGGGTCGCGCTTCTGCGCGACCGCAGATGCGCGATCGACATCCGCACCTCCGAAACTCGGCGACGAAACCAAATGGTGGCCGCACCATCCCTTCTGGCGGCTGTCATTCGAAGGCGGCAAGGCCAAGGACGCAAAGGCGGGCGACTCGTTTGAGTTCGGCCTTGCTTTCTCATCCACGGAACTTAAGCGCGAAGCGCACTTAACGCCGCTACGCGGCGACTTAAGCGGCGAAGCCGCATTTAACGGCGATAGCGAGTCCGCAATCGGCGGACTCGCTATCGCCTACGCCGGCCCGCTCGTGGTTCCGGACTGTGGCGGATGGGTGCCGATGGACCACCGCAAGACGATTGTCCCCGGTTCGGCGCTGGACTTCTCAAAAATCATCCCGCACGACGCCCCGGCTGGGAAGCACGGCTGGCTTAGGAGCATGGGCGACCACGCCGAATTCGAGGGACTGCCCGGAGTGCCGCAGCGCTTCTGCGGCGTGAACTTCTGCGGCGATGCGAACTACCCCGACACGCCGGAGGACGCCGCCGCGCTCGCGGAGCGCATTTCCCGCATCGGCTGCAACGCCCTGCGCATCCACCACCACGACAACGCCCTCGCCCGCTACGAGAATGGCGTCCTCGTGCCGGACGCCGAGGCGTTCGACAAACTCGACCGCCTCGTGGCGGAGTGCGTGAAGCGGGGCATCTACCTCACGACAGACATCTACGTCTCGCGCCGCGTCGCATGGCGCGACATCGGCATTGACCGGGACGGAAACATACCGCACTTCAAGACATGGCAGGAGGCCACCGAGCGAGGGTTCCGCGACTGGTGCGACTTCGCGCGCCTATTCCTCTCGCACGTTAACCCCTACACGGGCCGCTCCTACGCCGACGAACCGGCGATGCCGCTGCTCTGCACCCAGAACGAGACATGTCTCTCCGGCGACTTCAAGGGACTTTGGAATGACCCGGATCTCGACATGCCGGGGCTGTGGGCAGCGTTTCTCGCGGAAGCGCGGGCAAAGAATCCTGGCGCGTATCCAGGCTACGGTCCAGACAACCCGCCGCAAATCGCCCTGCCATGGGATGAGAACCCCGGCGATGCAGTCGTGGGCGGCTTCTGGTGCTGGCTGGAGACGCGCTTCCACCGGCGCGCCGAGCATTTCCTGCGAGAGGAACTGGGCGCAAAGGCGCTCCTCACCGGCGACAATTTCGGCCCCACGCCTTCTTCGGTGCTGGAAATGCGCGACGCGCTCTACGGCTACTGCGACACGCACACCTACCCGAACGGCTGGCGCTCTTGGGTGGATCGGTCGTATTCGATACCTGTCGTCGCCAACACCTTCAACCCAATCATCGGCGGGCTTGGAATGACCGAGGACAGCATCGGCTACCCGCGGCTATGGAACAGGCCGTTCTGCGTGACGGAATGGGACTACGTGGGCATGAACGCCTACCGCTCGATGGCCGGTCTGACCTTCGGTTCGATGGCCGGCATACAGGGCTGGACTGGCCTGTGGCGCTTCGCCTACAACCACGGCAAGGCATCGTTTCCCGACAACATGGGCGACCCCGGACTCTATAATCTTGCGCGCGACCCGCTCGCCCTCGCCGGGGAACGCGCGACGCTGCTCCTATTCCTGCGCGGCGACATGGCAGAGGCGGAGGAGGCGCTTGCGCTCGACTTCACGGACGCGCTTCTCGACCCGGCGCAAGGCCGCGCGTGGCGCTCCGGTCCGCGCTGGCCGAAGAGCGATGTGGCGTGGACACATCGCGTCGGGGCGGTAATCCGGGGCAAGGGCGCCCCAGACGGCGCAAGGGTGATTGCACGGGACGAATACGAGAAGATGGGCAAGGAGAGTTTTGCGACGACGGCATCGTCCGCCGCACCAGTTTCCATTGACCGTGACCGCGGCACCTTTGCCGTGGCCACTCCGCGCACGTGCGGTGTCTTCGCGCGAGGCGGCGTGCATACGGCGGGGATTCTGCGAGTTGATTTTTCAACGCAGAGGCGCAGAGACGCAGACCAGGATTCGTCATTCGTCATCCGTCATCCGTCATTCCGTGGCGGCGAAAACGCCGCCACGGTCTTCGCCTCGTCCCTCGATGGAGCGCCGCTTGCCGAATCGCGGCGCATCCTCGTCACGCATCTCACGGACTGCCGAGCCAAAGGCTTCGCCACAACCGATGAACTTGGCACCATCATCCTGCGCTGGCGCGGCGAGAACAATCCCGACGGCACCACGTCGCTTTATCTCAAGGAAGGCGTGGCGGAAGTGGAACTGATTTTGGATATTGGCAAGAATGGCAACAATCCCTTCCGGGTGTGGGCCCTCGCCACCGACGGCAAGCGCGAATGCGAGGTGCCATGTGCCTTCGACCCGGCGACCGGCCGACTCCGCTTCACAGCCTCCGTGCGCAAGCCTTTCGGCGGCTGCATGCTCTACGAAATCGTCCGGCAGTGATTTTTGAGACAGCAATGAAAATCTTTGAGTCCCTTTGCATTCCACTTTGCGCACTTTGCGTTGGAACTGCGAACGCGCAAGATGCGCGTTTCACCACTGCGGCGGCGAATGGCGCGGCCTTGCCGTCGGCACGTCACCCAGAGAAGGTGATTGCCGAGCGTACCTGGCGCGTCGAGACCGACCATCCCGACGCGCTCTATCGCTGCGGCGAGACCGCGACTTTCACAGTCACGCTGCAATCGACGAACAATCTGGCGAAGCCATTAGACCTCGTATACGTCGCCGTCCGGCTCGACAATTTCGGCCCATGCGTCGTCACGAACGCGGTGTTCGACCTCTCCGCGACGAATGCGTTCACCATTTCGGGAACGCTCTCGAAGCCGGGCTTCCTGCGAGTCGTCCTGCCGCAGACAAAGGCGCGCGGCAAAGATCCGAGCGACTTTTCCGCCGGATTCGAGCCGGAGAATATCCGCAAGGGCAGCCCGTCGCCAGACGACTTTGATGACTTCTGGGCCAAGGCCGTGCGCGACTTCGAGGAAAGCGTCCCCGTCGATCCGCAACTCGTCCCCGTGCCGGAGCTCTCTCAAGGATCCTGCAACTACTGGCGCGTGAGTTTCGCCGCGCCGCACGGCACCCGCGCATACGGATTCCTCTCGATCCCGAAGGATGCTTCGGCTGAAAAGAAATATCCGGTGCGCGTCCAGGTGCCGGCTGCCGGACATGGTTCGTGGACATTCAGGATGAACGGCGCAGACGACGCAATCTGCATGATGATGTCCGTGCATCCTTTTGAACTGCCGGACGATCAGGAGGAAAACATCCGGCGTCAGGACGCCGTCAAGACCGGACTCAAGGAGCGCTTCGGAACCCGCGACTACACAAGGGCGGGGCTTGACGTCTCGCGCGAGGACTACTACTTCTACCGCGCCATTCTCGGCATCAACCGCGCCGTGGACTGGCTTGCGGCGCGTCCTGAGGCCGATTTGTCGAACTTCACGTATTCCGGGACGTCGCAGGGCGGCGGCTTCGGGTTCTATCTGCTGGGACTCAACAGGCACTTCACCAAGGGTGCGCTCTTCGTTCCCGCCTGCACCGACACGATGGGCTGCCTCGCAGGCCGCCAGTCCGGCTGGCCAAGACCCGTGGACGACGGTCCGGACGAAGGGCGTCAAGCGCGGGAAAGGAACGCCCCCTATTTCGACGGCGCGAACTTCGCCTCGCGCATCCGCTGTCCGGTGCGCGTCGCGGTAGGCTTCTCCGACATCGTCTGCGCGCCATGCGCCGTCTATGCCGCCTTCAACGAAATCCGCGTCGCGGACAAGGGAATCGTCCATGGCATCGGCATGACGCACGACTGTCTTTCTTCGGTTTACTCCGAATTCGGAAAGTGGCAGCGCGAGCCGTCGAATCCGCTCGATGTCGTTTTGACTTTTGACGATGGGAACAAGGAACATGCCGACATTGTTGCGCCGATGCTTCGGGAATACGGCTTTCCGGGAATCTTCTGCATCATCACGGATTCCATAGGGCGTTCCCCGAATTCCATGACATGGGACGACGTTCGCCGACTTGTGCGCGAAGGCCACGAAATCGCGTCGCACACCTGCTCTCATCCCAACTTGCGCGAACTCCTCAAGGACGGCAAGACGGATGCGTTCCGCCACGAAGTGGTTGATTCCGCTGCGGCAATCGAGCGGGAGGCTGGAATCCGGCCGGAATTCGTCTGTCTTCCCGGCAACGGCTGGAGTCCCGACGTTGAGCGGGGAATCGCCGGGCTGGGGTTCAAGACGCTGGAGTGGAACCGCTACGGGATCATGGGTGGCGAAGGCGTGACGCGAACGGCGCGCCAACAGGCCGAAAACGCCGTTGAAAGCGCAATAGCCGACGGCAAGGCGCGGTGTGTCCTGATGTTCCACGGCATTGAGAGAAAGGGATGGCGTCCGCTTCAAAACGGCGCGGACGACCTCCGCGCCGTCCTCGACTTCCTTCGCGACGCCGAACGACAGGGAAGGATTCGCGTGACAAGGTGCGGGCGTCGCTACGCCTCTACGAATGCCAGCGGAACTGACAAGGAACCCCAATGAAAGCACTCGGCTCACTTCGCGCTTGCGCTTTGATTGGCTTTTGGATTACGATATATACCGTACCGTTTGACATACTTGCAACGGAGGCTTCAAGCATGACTACTCTTTATGCCCCACTTTGCGCCCCCCGAGTTGAAGCGTCTGGGACCGATCTGGCGACGGCGCCAGTGCCGTCGCGCGTAGGTACGGCGAAGTCCGCGCCGTGGCCCGGCTTCGAGCATGGCATGGGACTCGGCGGTTGGCTCACGAACTACAAGCGCTTCAACGTCCTTCCCGACAAGTGGCGCTTCAAGGTGACGCAGGGCGACCTGGAGCATTTCGAGTCATACATCTCGGAGGCCGACGTGGAGCGCATCGCGGGCTGGGGTTTCGACCATGTCCGGCTCGGCTTCGACCAGATCGTCATTGAAGAGTCGCCCGGCGTTTGGCGCGAAAGCGCTTTCCGCAAACTCGTGGAATTCGTGGGCTGGTGCGAAAAGCGCGGTCTCAACGTCGTCCTGAACCTGCACAAGGCGGTCGGCAACTACTGCGACATCAGGGAGGAAGTCCAGCTGTTGGACGACGAGGGCCTCCAGCGGCGCTTCGTCGCCCTCTGGCTTGAAATCGAGCGCCGCTTCCACGACCACCCCGGCGTGGCCTTCGAGCTGCTGAACGAGGTGCGCGACGTCGATCCCGAAAAGTGGAACGACCTGGCTGAAAGGACGCTGCGCGCCCTGCGCGAGGCGAATCCGGACCGCTGGGTCGTCGTCGGCTCCATCTGCTGGAACTCCGTGTCGAAGTTGGACAAGCTCCGCCTCTGGGACGACCCCAGGGTCGTGTACACCTTCCACACCTACGCGCCGTTCGAGTTCACGCACCAGCGCGGCGTGCTGCAGTCGCGGGCGCTCTATCCCAACATGGTGATGGAGTACCCCTGCACCGACATCGGGCGCTACCGCGAATGCCGCCGCCTTGGCTGGGACGAAGACGACGCATACCCCGACGACGCGGCCGTGGACAAGGCGTTCATGGAGCGAGAGCTTCGCGGCGCTTCCGATTTCGTCGCCGCGCATCCCGACAAGATCCTGTGGCTCGGCGAGTTCGGAACGATCCGGCACGCGCCGCCCGCAAGCCGCGTGGCCTGGATGCGCGACGTGGTTTCGTTCTGCAAGGGGCTCGGCATCCCGTGGTGCGTCTGGAACTACCTCTCGACGCCAAACGACGGCAACCGCTTCTCGCTCGTCGATGACGACACGCGCGAATTCCTCTCGCCGGAACTTCTAGCCGCCTGCCTGGGGACCATGCCTGATTTGCGGTGAAGCGGCTGCGGTCGATGTCGCCATTTCCAGCGATACATGCCATGATTGAACATAAATGACGAAACCAGAAATGAACGATACCATCGTATTCTCCGTTTTCGCAGACACAAATGACGGAACCTAAAATGAAAACCACTACTAGTGCCTTACTTTGCATCTTTCTTTGTACACTTTGCCTTGGAAACATGCCCCGTCCCGCATCCGAACCTCTTCTCACTTTCGGCATCGTGAGCGACCCGCACATCGGCGACAAGGCCGAAGCGCCGACGTTTCTTGAAAACGCGCTCCGCCGTCTGGCGGAAGCGGGCGTGGACGCCGTGGTTTGCCCAGGCGACATCGCCCATTCGGGGTTGATTTCCGAAATGGAGATGTTCGCGGGGATCTGGAACCGCGTGTTCCCTGACGGTCGCGGACCGGATGGAGAAACCGTCGAGCTGTTGCTTGTCACCGGCAACCACGACATCGACGCATGGGGAGGCCGCTGGAACGGCTTCACCGAGGAAGAACTCGCGGCTAAGCGCTTCTTCTACGGAGACAACCCCGAAAAGACGTGGCGCCG
>JAEEGH010011136.1_pt1 | contig 20474 bp, 14 predicted proteins | sample 9134181 | NCBI WGS metagenome assembly JAEEGH01 (sample SAMN16246544, study PRJNA631951) | gut metagenome | biome: gut microbiome; feature: rumen; material: DP-attached | host: Bos | place: Iran: Karaj | collected 2018-10
TCCGGCTTCTACCTGGAAGGAACTGGGCCAGTCTGCTAAAAGCACAATGGACACCTACCTTGACAAGGCCGATCTTGCGCAGAGCCAGAGTAAATGGGATATGTATGTTAACACGGGATTTGCCCTTGCCTGCAATGTGTGGGAAAACGAAGCGGGCTTTGAAGAAGAAAAAAGTTCAATTAAAGAAGAACTCAATCAGTCAATCGAAGAGCGCTATCAGAAATGGCTCAAAAAACTTATCAATGCAAAAGTTGAATCCGGTTATGACGCTCTTAAAGCCCTGCTTGATAAAGAAGAGAAAAAATATGTTCTTGACGGAACTGATATTGCTGCCGACAGCCAGAAACTTTCACAATGGAAGGTCCACGCAGAAGAAGTTATAGAAAATTATTTGAATTCGCTTGATCTTAATCTTGATGATTTTAAAGGCGATACGGGCGTAACTTATGCTTCTCAAAGCCTTGCTTCGTTAAAAGAAGAAATAAAGAATCTGACAGATCTTTCCTACACACGGCTTCTTGTAAAATTCAATTACACTCTTAAAAAGAACGCGATTTTAGACGCAGAAGAAGCCGCAAAGGCAGTGCTGCAGGACGTTGTTGCAGAAGCAACTGATAAAATAAATGCGCAGATGGATACGCTTTTTTCGAGCCTTGAGACACAGCTTGAAAACCCGACAGACACCGATTTTGACAGCGATGCATTTTTAGAGCAGTTTAAGAGCCTGTATAATCAGGGGCTTGAAAGCTGGGCACAGGCTGAAAATGAGTTCTTAAAAGACCGCACGGACTGGGAAAACAGCGCAAATGACACATACAATGAGGCGTGTGACGTGTGGACGGCAGCACTACAGGAGCTTCTTACAAAGAAAGCTGACTGGCAGAAAAAGGTTGAAGAGCAGATCCAGAACCTTCCTTCCCAGATACAGGCAATGCAGAACGCTTACGATGAGCAGATTACTGAGGCCCTGACTCAATATTCAGCAAGCCTTGAAACACAGAAAAAAACATATCTTGAATACTCAACGGCCCTTGTCCAGAATTATCAGAACCTGAGCGACATGCTTTTGACAACTCAAGGCTGTGTGGACGACTGGTGCATTCTCTGGGGCGAAAAATATAACGGGATATACTCCTACTGGAAGACAGAAGACAATTCTGACACGGACGCAGCAGACCTGGATAAGAATTATATAATTCAATTACTGGACGGCACCGTTTATTTTGACCCGTTAAAGGTAACTTCTGACGACATAAATAAAATCGAAACTGCTCATGATGAGCTTATAAAAGAATATTTCAAAAAATTAACCGCACTTTATCAGACTCAGAAAGACGAAAAAATTAAAAAACTGGAGAACTTTTTACAAAAAGCCCTTTCTGAATTCGAAAACTTCCCTAAACAGTATTTAGATAACTATCAAGAAAACAACAATATAAACTTTGAATTCAACGAATTAAGTGTTTATAGGCTTCTGAAGAAGGAAGACCCGCAGGGATATTTCAGACAAATACTCCAGACCATACGCGCCATTAACGCTGATTACTGGTGGGATGATGAGTATGAAGAGTATGATGGCGATTACGAAGAAAATGAAAGCAAGTACGCAAAGCTTGAATCGGATTTTACATATTATTTTAGTCAGTATTATGATCTTAATCAGTACGCAGACATTGAAAATAAGCTCAATTCCCTTCTTGCCAAGGGAAAAGAGAACAAAGATTACACAGAACTTGAAACTTATATTCAGACAGTAAAACAGACAACAACATTATTGAATGTTAAAAGTTTTGAACTTTTAGCAGGAATTTTTAATTCAGCTGACAGTCTTGCTGAGTGGTATAAAAGCGCAATTGAATTACATAAGCCGTTAGAAGATGCGCTTAAGCAGATAAAGGTGTTTCCGTATACGCTTTTGGGGGCAGATTCTGAAAAAGAATATACGATGGATTCGATTCCGGATAACCTTGACCTTCAGATTTTACAGATTAACCAGAAGCTTGAAGCAATTAGGGAAGAAAAAGAAATTGCCCAGGCAGTCGCTGACTATGCGGCTCTTCCGATAGACGAGCGGGATAATACGGAGACCTTACAGACAAAAGTTTCTCAGGCTCAAAATGCATACGATGCGGCCCAGGAAGACTGGAATAAATTAAAAGAGGGCGGTAAAAATGAAGACGGCACGACTGTAAAGGGGCTGGCTGACTATCAAAGCGATATTGATGAGGCAAAGAAGAACCTCCAGAAAGCACAAACGGCTCTAGATGAGGCAAAAGCTGCCCTTGCGGCGGCAAATCTTGAGTATGAGAGTCAGATTTATGCTCAAAAACTTATAAATTATAAGATTATCCTTACTGCCGTAAAAAATAATTTAATTAATTTTACAAAAGAACTGGAGGAAGCTCTTTCTTCTGCTAAAAGCAATCTTAATTATTACAAGAATGAACTTTTCACGGTCTATGAACAGGTTGCTCAAGGCGAGCATGATGAGTATGTTAATTCAGTTGAAAGCAGTGAACCGGGTAAAACAGGCGGAGAAATTGAATCCCTTTTTGCTTCTCAGATCGAAAGCCTCAATGGGGAACTTGAAAAGATAGAAAGCTCCGGACAAAGTGATTCCTTTAAGAAAGAATGGCGCCGCGTACTTGAAGTAACCCTTGAGTGCGTAAACAATAAAATACAGGACCTTAAAAATCAGGCAAAAGCTGGGGCGAACAATGAGTGGGTTTCTGTTTACGATGAGCTTTACTGGCAGAAAGCACGTGATTACTACAGTGAAGATACCGATAGTTATAATGAAATAAGCGCAGAATTTGATGATGATAAGAAGTTTGATGAAATAGTAAGCTTTTTGAATTCAATAATCGACCAGATTAATTCAATCTACGACAAAAATGCATCTAAGTATAATAACGAGGGTAAGAAACACTCAACTTCCGCTATAATCAATGAACTTGATAATTACCGTGTCAGTGTGGGAAAGGTAATCAGCAAAACAAAAATTGAATTTGACGGAAACGAAGATAGTCTGAACGCTTTTTATGATTCAATTAAAAAACTGCAGAAAGATGCCTTTGCAACATTTACCGAAGCACCGGATAAAATAAAAGAGGTTTTGAGTTCCGCAGTTAATGACTATGTGGACGGCTGGATTCAAAATGCTTCTTACAAGTACGCAGAAAAACTTAAGGCTAAAGACCCGGCCCTCAAGCAGGAGCATTTTACTCAAAAAAGTGAAGAACTGAAAAAAAAGTTTCCTGATTTCTTTGCCGAAGATGGAAACGTAAAAGCTGAGTTATTAAATGAATACGGAGAAATCAAAGATGAAGTTCTGGAAGATGAGGAAAAGGCGGAACAGCTGTTTTTATACACAATAAAAGAATCCTTTTTCAGTAATGCAAGTTTCTATTATTATAATGATGAAATTGGATGGCTTGAAAAATTAAAGACGTTTGGTTATGAAAAACTTGTAACAGAAAAACTTTCTGACGCGGACAAAAAACTGGACAGCGAAGCCCAGGCTTTAATCGATGACTACAAAAAATATACGGAAGGTCTTGAGCAGAAAGTTAAGGAGCTGTTCCAGGCAAAAAAAGACAGCATTTCAGAATTATTTTCGATTAAAAAATCGAATCTGGATAAGGTTCAGGGAAGCTCAGGTGAGCCTCAGGACGATTTGACGGCCCTGTACGCTGCAGCTGGCGAACTTGAAAAGTCAAACGTTACACTTAAAACCTATGATGATATAAACCAGGGAAACATCATAACAGAATTAGCAGGAGCGGTTGGTGACAAACAAAAGGCGTTTGAAGCGGCAGCTAAATATGCAGAACAAAAGGCTGAAGATTACAAAACCGCCTGCGAGCAGTACAACAATCATGTAAAATTATTGAATTCAAAACTTGAAAACCTCAACACTCTGCGCCTTGAGCACAGAAAAGCGGCAGCGATAGAAGCGTGGGCAAGTTCAATTTACCTTAACGACGAGGTAGAAGACACAGAAAACACCTACGAAAGCCCCGCAGAAAAGCTTGCGCGCCTTGTAAAAGAAGAACAGATTTACCAGAGCTATCTTTCAGGCTTAGAAAGTGCATCAAAGAATCCCGCTGGACAGAGCAAGGAAGAAAAAGAAGCGTTTGCAGACTTAAAAACTACAGATAAAGAGCTTACGGCACTTTATGCAGTTTATGACAGTCTGTGTGAGAAGTTTTATTCGGAGTACGCAGAACTTGAGCAGGCAGGGTATAAGTTACAGAATGCAATGAGTTCCTTAGTGCCTGAGGACAAGCAGGACGCTCTGGACTGGCTCAGTACTTTTTATAAAGACGGGGCTTTTAGTGCAGATTTTGAAACGATGCTTCTTGCAACAGAGTATTATCTTGCAGAAGAGACAGATAGAAAAGATGAACTTGGTTTATATGCTTATGACAACACGGATACCTTTAACCTGAACGGGCAGCCTGACAGTAAACGAGGCATTAATGCAAAAAATAACTATCTTGAAAAAAGAAAGGATGTCCTCAAAGATGCATATGAAGCCTTTGTAAAAACCGATGGAGGCCTTGAAAACATTAAAGCCTGCGCATCTTATTATGGCACGGGCCAGATTGGGTACTATTTACAGCGCCTTACGATGTATTATCTTAAAAACGAAGCCCTTTCACGGCTTTCCGGCAAAATGAAGGGCATTATAAATGATGAAACTTATTTTAAATGGGTTTCCTGGATTGGTTTAAGGCCTTATGTTACTGATAAAGGAAAAGCCGCAGAGATGTACAAGACAACTGTGGATGCCCTTAGAAAAGGAAACAATGAACTGTTGACCCGTGACCTGACGATGCTTTCGATGCTTACAGAAGAATACAGCACGGCTAAAAAAGAGTATGATACGCTCGCTGAAGCATTTGAAAAAAAATATTATGGCGGCGGTAAAATGGCTGCCGGCCTTAGCGCAGAAAAGGCGGGAGAAATCCTGGATAAAGTGCTGGGCAAAGAGACAGCAACTTATGGGGATATGATTCCAAAGAGTGAGGCTGACATAGCAAAATACAATGCACGCGTACAGATTGTGATGAGACCTCAGGAGCCGGAAAGCGAGAACGAAGCGACCGGGGATAGCACGGGAGAAAATACCCCGGGCCAGAGCGATGGCACTATGGGAGAACAAACCAGTGGCACAGGAGAAAATACCACAGGCCAGAGCGGAGACTCTACGGAACCGACAACGGGCACAGAAGGTGATGACCCGAGCGAACCGACAACCGAACCGACAACGGGCTCGACTGGGGACGGCACCGGCTCTGATGGGGACGGCACTCCGAAAGTGCTGACTTATGGTTCTGTCGTAGAGGCCTTTGAAGCAATCTTAAGCCAGAAAGAAGCGGAACTCCAGAATGCCAAGACCGCTTACATCAATGGACAGTCAGAAAAGGTAAACGATTCCTTCAAAAACGGCCGGGAATACCTTGAAGAAGCCCTCAAGAATTACGCGACAGCAGACCTTGAGGCCGTTAAAAAAGAGGCAGAGTCGCTCTGGAAAGCTACCCCTGACACACAGAACTTCTTTGAAGAGTGGTTTAACTATTACGGAAGCCTGTTGAACTTTGAAAGCCTCGGAAAAGAATCTGCCCTTCTTGGAAGTGCCAAGGTAATCCACTCAATCCAGAACTATCTTAACGCGTTTAACGAGATTCTTTCAGAAAAGAACCGGGCCGAGTACGAGTCATACCGCGAAGAACTCGATAAAAGCCGCAAAGTGTACGCAAACGAATTAAGCTCACTTTACCAGCAGACTTTAGAAATCGAGCGTGCAGGTTTAATTGAATGGAACAAGGCTTACAATAAGCTTGAGAAAAAATTCCTTGATTTCCAGAACGAGTTTATAAACCGTTGGAATGCGACTACTGCAAAATGGCAGGAAGCACTCGAAGACTTTGAAGCAGAAAAAGCTCAGTGGATAAACGATATGTTTAACGAAGCAGAGTCCCGCTCTCTTGCAAGCCTTGAAAGCGGAAGTGGACAGACCTCTGCCGGCGCCGCCCTAAAAGCTGCGCGCGATAAAGTAAAGGCTCTTGATGATTTTGATTACACCGGATTCGAGATGACTTCGCTTGTGGATTCTGTCTTAAGCGAAAGTAAGATCTCTGCAATCGAGAGCCTTTTAAACAATAAGGCATCTTCTATCGAACTGACCAAGAGCCCTGCCTTCATGCTTAAAGCAAGTACCGAATACCAGCTTTACCAGGCGGCCCAGAGCGTTGCACAGATTTTTGAACAGACAAACAAACGTGCCGAAGAAATTTCTGCCCGGGCAAGTGCACAGCGCTTTAGAATTGAAATTGATGCAAAGATTAAGGAATCGATTCAGAAAATTGAAGACAAAAACACCGAAATGAGGAGCAGTTTTGACGAGCGTGCCTTCGGGGAAGGCTATACGGTCAAAAACGGTTATTACAGAAAGAAAATTGTCAAGGACGTTAGCGTCTTCAGTGTCGACACGGAAAATGTCAAAGTGCGGATGTGGAAAGACTTTGAAGCCAATGACCCTGAAGTAAACTTAAGCCTTCTTGAAGAAAACGTTGACGCCGTAAGTTTTTCTGTTATAATGACTTTAGTAAGCGCACAGCTTACCGACTGGGAAAACTCAATCTTCGGTGTAAGCGGAGTTGCAACGACAGGCGACGACAAAGCGAGCACAAAGACTGTAAGCTACATCGTAGGCGAATTTGAAAAATACGCTTACGGTGAGCAGTACAAGGGCGAAGTTGAACTTGGAAAGGGCCTTGTCGGAAAGATTCTTCTGGATTTTGAGAAGAACAGCCAGAAAGAAAAAGCCGGCTGGGAAGCCCTGGACGCCCCGACCTGGGAGCGAAAGCTGTGGTGCAGTGACACATTCCCGGGGCCGAGTATCCGTGAGTTTTCTACGATGGTTGCGTCCATTGCGGCAACGGTGTGTACGTTTGGAGCGGGAGCGCTTTTGGCAGTGGCAGTGAGTGCTGCGGTAATGGCTGCAAACGAACTTACGTTTGAAATGGCAGACGTAAGTGTTGGATACCACGACTGGGATGAAGCTGCAAAGAATGTTGCAAAGGCAGCGGTGAGCGGAGCGATAACAGGAGCGGCGAGCTCACTAAGTGGGGTTGCCTCACAAGTAGGCGGCCTCGGTGGGGTGTTCTTGAAGACGGGAATTACTTCTTCGTCCTCGATAACAACGCAGTTTACGAACGCATTTATCGACGATGGCTTTAGCGGAGTTGTGGATGCCTTTAACAGCTGGAGTGACTGGCAGGGAATAGCCTTTAGTACTGCCGGAAGTTTTGTTACAAACGGTCTGGGTGCAATGAACAGCTTTGACTCTACAGGAAAACTTCTTAACGGAAATACATTCAATACAGGTGCAATGAGTTCATTCAACAGCCTTGCAGGAGGCCTTACAACCAACGCTCTCGAATTCGCTTTTACGGGACAAACAACCTTTAACCTTGCAAACCTTTCAATGTTGGGTCTCGAATACGGCAGTATGTGGGGAGCGGGTGGAACTGGAACGATTTCAGGCGGCTTCCTTTCGATGACAATAGGAGAAAACGGCACACACTTTGCAATCAGCTCTGCGGGAACGGATATCTCACTCGGAACCCTTAAGCTTGCGGCAGCCGGCGCAAAAGAATCTTCAAAGGTAATTGACTGGAAGTATGGAAGCGTTGAGACGAACTCTACATTAAATTCGATAAATATGCTTGGCTACACGAATATCGGCAATAACCAGACTCTTGCCAAAGACATCTGGAACGAAAAGATTTCTGTCAACTACACCGACACCGGAAATGATTACGGAAACTACAAGGGCGGAAGCACGATAAACATTTCAAAAACACTGCTTGGCGGCGGAGCGGAAGATTATGCAAAACTTGCGACAGTTCTTGCCCATGAGGGAACTCATGCATATGGTAACAGAATTGAAGGTATCGCGCACTCAGTCGGACTTGAGACATACACACAGATAAACCAGATATATGATATTTCCGGGGACATAGATTTTGCCACAGAAATGATTGAAGCAATCAAGGATATTAATAGCTGGAAGGAAAACACCGGGGATACGGACCACTGGACGATAATGAGTGATGGGAGTCTTGCTTATGATGGAAAAGCAAATTTGTATGATGAGAATGGTAATCTGATATACAAAACAAAAAAAGGCGGTCTTGAAGGAAGTTTTATTGAAATTCTATACGGTGAAAATGCAACGGAAGAACAGAAAAAAGCTGCTCGGGATTTGCTCGAAAAGAATTTTTCTCATTATACAAAAGGAGATGATATAAATAACCGCGACAACTGGTACTGGAATATGGATGAAAACCTTGGGAAATCAATGTCGGTAGATCAGTATAAGGAAATTTACGAAAGCCGTGTTCTTATTGATTCTGTTACCGGTGTAGCGGCAACGATTGAGCAACATAATCCAATAAATATTTATAATGCCATGGTTGAAAATGGAATTATGGATGTAAAAGACGAATATAAAGGTATATGGGGAAGCATAAAAGGTTTCTTTGCTCAAGACGATAAATATATTTCGTATGAAGATTTTAAGTCAAACAACTATATAACTGGCGGTATGCCGGAAGAAGGAGTTGATTATAAGGTTGGAGATCCGCTGAAGGTAAATAATGATAATTATAACCTTATAACAACAATTTTCCTTGCAACGGGGAATCTTGGAATCCATTACGGAGTAGATTTGTCTGCAGCTGTAAATACGAATATTTATGCGTTATTGTTTGACGATAATACAAAAGCGTTGTTTACATCCTCCCCAAATGGAGCTGGTGGTAATTACACTAGCCTCAACATGGTCCTTAATTATATCTTCAAGGGACAAGAAATTAACGATTCAATTATGCAGCGGTATATGCATTTGAATGGTTCATCTGTCCCGAATAATTCTTTAGTAAATGGTACAAGTGCTTTTGCTCTATCAGGAAATACTGGAAGTAAGACAACTGCACCTCATTTACATTTAGATATATCAAGTTCAACTCAAAGTCCTTGGCTTAACTATATGTCAAATACTAATGGATATAATTCTTATTATCATCCAACTTCAGGAAGAACATATTATGCACCGGAAATGTTCTTAAAATATTACAAATGGAAGAATGAAAATGCTAAAACATATAATAAATAAAAATTTAATTTTACTGATTTTACTCTTTGTATCTCTAACATCATGTAAAACTGAAAAAGTATGTGATGTCTATGATTTAGTGCAACGAATTTATGGAGGAGAGAATTTTTCAATTTTGAATAATGTTATTGACTTTAAGGTTGATAATTTTTCATCTCTAAATAACGGTATTGTTTGTGGTGGAGCAGCTTTGGTAAATAATCAGGATGACTGTTTATGGTTTTTTACTAATGAAACGAATTATAGTCAGGGAATGATTATTACATTGATTCATAGTTCTATAAAAGGCAAAAAATGGGAAAAAACACAAGATTTTTACTTAAAGGACTATAAGTATATTCCAGGCTTTAGTAAAAACAGAATTCAATATGGAAACGTTTCATATGGTGAACCGCAAATAGATGAAGGTGGCAAACATTATCAGACAGATGAAAGTATTTTTGGAATATATGCCTATGAAGGAAAGTATCCGCCTTACTTCAAAGAGGTAAAACCAAAGTATTTAGTCTATGTAGAAAATGGCAAACTTGTAGTTGAAGAACCTAAAGACGACAAATATTTTATTTACAGGATTCCCGAGTTATAAAAAATTTTCTGGGGCGTTGCGGGGACGCCTCAGAAATTTTCCCTTGTAAGCAAATTATCCCCGCAGAAGGGGTAGCGCGCAAGTTCAACTTGCGCGCGTAGGGGAAGGCTTTCCCCCTCCTTGATAATTCAAAAACCATATCTTCTTCTATCGAACAGACCAAGAGCCCTGCCTTCATGCTTAAAGCAAGTACCGAATACCAGCTTTACCAGGCGGCCCAGAGCGTTGCAAAGATTTTCGAAGAAACAAATAAGCGTGCAGAAGAGATATCAAGTAGGGCAAGTGCACAGCGGTTTAGAATTGAAATTGATGCAAAGATAAAAGAATCGATTCAGAAAATCGATGACAAGAACACCGAGATGAAGAGCAGTTTTGACGAGCGTGCCTTTACCGAAGGCTACACTGTCAAAAACGGTTATTACAGAAAGAAAATCGTCAAGGACGTTAGCGTCTTCAGTGTCGACACAGAAAATGTCAAAGTGCGGATGTGGAAAGACTTTGAAGCCAATGACCCTGAAGTAAACTTAAGCCTTCTTGAAGAAAACGTTGACGCCGTAAGTTTTTCTGTTATAATGACTTTAGTAAGCGCACAGCTTACCGACTGGGAAAACTCAATCTTTGGCGTAAGCGGACTCGCTGCCACAAACGACGAGGCGCGCAGCACTAAGAACGTAAGCTACATCGTAGGTGAGTTTGAAAAATACGCATACGGCGAGCAGTATAAGGGCGAAGTTGAGCTTGGAAAGGGCCTTGTCGGAAAGATTCTTCTGGACTTTGAGAACAACAGCCAGAAAGAAAAAGCCGGCTGGGAAGCCCTGGACGCGCCAACCTGGGAGAGAAAGCTGTGGTGTTCTGACACCTTCCCGGGACCGAGTATCCGTGAGTTTTCCACGATGGTTGCATCTATTGCGGCAACTGTATGTACATTCGGAGCTGGAGCGCTTTTGGCAGTAGCAGTGAGTGCGGCGGTGATGGCGGCAAACGAACTTACGTTTGAAATGGCAGATGTAAGTGTTGGATACCACGACTGGGACGAGGCTGCAAAGAATGTTGCAAAGGCAGCGGTTAGCGGAGCGATAAGCGGTGCTTCTGGTGCTGCCATGGGGATGGCCTCGAAAGTCGGCGGAATCGGGGGAGTGTTCTTAAAGACTGGAATTACTTCTTCATCCTCGATAACAACTCAGTTTACGAACGCATTTATCGACGGTGGCTTCAGTGGGGTGAAGGACGCCTTTAACAGCTGGAGTGACTGGCAGGGGATAGCATTTAGTACTGCGGGCAGTTTTGTTACAAACGGGCTTGGCGCAATGAACAGCTTTGACTCTACTGGAAAACTACTAAACGGAAATACATTTAATACAAGTGCAATGAGTTCATTCAACAGCCTTGCAGGCGGCCTTACAACCAACGCCCTCGAATTCGCTTTCACGGGACAAACAACCTTTAACCTCGCAAACCTTTCAATGCTCGGTCTCGAATACGGCAGCATGTGGGGAGCAGCTGGAACGGGTACTATTTCAGGCGGATTCCTCTCCATGACAATAGGAGAAAACGGAACTCATTTTGCAATAAGTTCGGCGGGTACGGATATCTCGCTCGGAACCTTAAAGCTTGCCGCAGCGGGTGCAAAAGAATCTTCAAAGGTAATCGACTGGAAGTACGGAAGTGTGGAGACGAACAATAACCTTTCAGTAACGAACTATCTGTCATATTCACAAAGCGGACAAAATCAGACACTCGCAAAAGACCTTTGGAGCGGCGATACAAAAATTGAATATACCGACGGCTCGAACGGTGATTTAGGCTATCATGACAAGGAAAATAAAGTAATTTATATTTCAAAACTTCTCTTGGATGGTGGTACAGAAGGAGTTCTTCAGAGCACAAGTATTGCAAGTCACGAAAATGAACACATTGTCGGAAAAAATGAGTTTGATGAATTTGCAGCACGTGTAGTTGGATATGATACCTATAATGAACTGAAAGAATTGTTTGGTATTGAAAACTCCGGAAAATACGATAATGTTTCTGACATCGACAGCCTTGCAACGATGTATAAAGAAGAAGGTGCACAGGCATTGTTTGAGGTTTTGTTCCTGTCTGGAGCTTTTAACGAAGACAGTGTTGGCCATTATATTACAAACAGTTCGGATATACATTGGCTTCAGCAGCAATATAAACAACTTAACCTGCCTCTTGGAGAAGGAATCTCTAAAGATAAAATTGAAGAATATGATAAACAGCAGAAGGAAATAGCCTATAACAAATATTGTAAAGAAACTCCTGATAACGAAGAGATTTCCTTTGCTGATTTTTCTGATCCCAAAAAAAATTATTTAAAAAAATATGGGTATACGCAAGCGACATTTGTAAATCTTGGAGACCAAGGTTGTACATTATCTACGGCCGTCTTTATGTATTATTCTATAACTGGAAACTTTATGACCCTGGATGAAGCTAATTCAAAGTTAGCAGCTGCAGGACTTTTTGACCCATCCTATATTACTGTTGAAAATGGTAAGGATAAGTATAGTATAAAAGATGATGGTGGTCAGGAACTGTATCTTTCATACGGGCGTACTTATGCTAATGCTGTAAATGCACTGGCTGGAGAAGAAATCATAACTTATAGTAACAGTTATTGGCAAGAAAATGATCTGAAAAAAGTTATGATAGATCTTCAGAAAGCTCCGGAATATTACTTTATTCATGGGCGGACAAGTACACCTGGTCATCCAAACAATACAAATTACCACTCTGTTTTGATAAGAGACTTTACATACGATGAATCTGGTAATATTACTGGGGTGAAAGTTAATGATCCATGGTATGGTTACAATACAAATAAGGATTTTAGTAATTTTTATAGATTTGATGTGTATAAACTGACAACAACAGGTTTTAACAATTATGCGCATAAAGATAACTGGTATAAATATACACGGAGATAAAAAATGTTAAAGAAATTTTTAATTACATTATTAATAATAAACTCATTTTCTATGTTTGCTGAGCTTCCTAAAGAAATTCAGAATTTAGAGAAAATCAGATGGGTGTTTTGTGGAATTGGAGAAGCTGAAGGCCCTGGTCCTGGATTTGATAAATCTGAAAGATTGGAACTTAGATTTAATTTGCCTTCTGCCACAAAACTATATAAGTATGTCCAGAAGATGGAGTATAAATTTAATCCCCAAGATGCCTTATATGCTGAATCTTATTATAGTGGATACTCTGATGTCATATTTGAATATAAAAACTCTTATTTTTTTGATAATTTCTATTTTAAATTTTCAGATAAAGAAATAGATGAAAGGATATCTGAGTTTAATATAAAGAGTTTTTCTTTGAAGAGGTTAGAATCATATTTTGGGGCGGCTATAATAAGAGAAGACGGGAAGCCTACAGATTATAGAAATCTGGAAGGGGCATATCGCGCTGGAAAAGAAATGATTCAAATAAAAAAACTCCCAGACAATCAATATGATGGGTATGTTTATGTCTCCGACATAAATGATGAGATTTTTTCAGGTGGCGGTCATTACCTGAGATATGATAAAAAATCAAATTCCTTTGTTTCGGACGGTGCATTTAAAAATGAGAAACAGGATTATACCTTTTACGATGACTTTAAAATCAAGGTTTTGACTAACAAGGATAAATCTAAAGTTTTGTTGCTTGACACTCCGGTTGTTACATTACCATTTGTCCCTATGGAAGATTATTTTGTTCCAAATGAGTGCAAGGTTCATATCGATACTCTGCGGGTAAATGGTAAAAACTATGATACTGTCTTCTATTCAGAGCCTTCAGAATCTTCGAAGGTAGCTTTTATACTATCAAAAGATCATTATAGTTATTATCTTCCTATTATAGATACCGTCGAAGGATTGACTTTAAAGGATGGTGTAATTTCAAAGTGGGTAAAAATAAGAAACAAAGATGGACAGGAAGGCTGGATTTGGGGCGGAAAGTGCTATATTCGTGACGATTATAATTCAGACCTGAGTAAGTCTGTTTCCCAACGTTATAAACATCTGAAAGTAAATAAACTGGAGGAGAAATAATTTTTTTTCATTACCTGTTAGTACCCGCAGATGCGAAATAATATATAACTTTGCGGTGGAATCAATTCACCAAAAAAATGTTCTGGTAGGTTTTCTTACAAAATGAATAGAACTGTGGTATAATGCTGGGTAAGAAATGTTCTGGAGGATGCAATGCCAACGATAAGTATGTTTTACGGTATTTTGATTAAGATGAACTGGAAAGATAAAGGTCAGCATAATTTACCGCATTTTCATGCTTATTATGGAGAGTATGAAGCATCATTTGATTTTAACGGTGAACTTTTGGCAGGAGAGTTTCCAAAACGTCAGAGTGCATTTGTGAAAGCATGGTCACTATTACATCAGGATGAATTGAACGCAAACTGGAAACTGGCCCTGGAAGGTGAGCAGACTTTCAGAATAAATCCTCTACAGTAGGAGAAGATTATGGAAACTATTAAAGGAAAGGCATTAGGCCCGCGTGTCGTTTCAGTAGAACCGCAGGAAAATTTTATATTAAAACTTTTGTTTACAAATAATGAAATCCGTCTATTTGATGTAAAAAAAATTTATGATTATCCATGTTTCTTGCAGTTAAAGCAAAAGGAATTCTTTAATACTGTACATACCGAGTTAGGAACAATTGCCTGGGATAATGATATAGATTATTGTCCCGATACTCTTTATGAAGAAAGTGTACCATATTCTAAATAGTATAAATGAAACTTCTGGGGGCGTTACGGGGAAATAAGTTTTATTCATTTTGTAAGTTTACTTACGAGGTATAATGTAATCTAAGAAATATTCTGGATGGTGAAATACCATCAAAACAGCTAAAGATGGTTCTTGGTTGGGCCGCTTTTCATCAGACTGAATTAATTGAAAATTGGGATCTTGCTGTGAAAAAGCAGGATTTATTCACTATTGATCCGTTACAGTAGGAGGTGAAATTATGCCGAATACAGTTAGTTATTATCTTTCAAAAGGGGTTGATGAAAAAGCAGCAAAGTATTTTGCTTCTGGCAGGAAAAAACCTGTCAGTGTTACTGGGGAGAATCATTCGCGCCTGGTTATAACTTTTGACAATAATGAGAAGCGACTTTTGGACATGAGTTCTTTTATAAAACAAGGAACAGTTTATTCATTATTGAAAGATGAAAAAATTTTTAACAGATGCTATATAGATTCAAATGGTTCTGTCTGTTGGGACAAGGATCCAAAAATAGACAGTGAAAAAGTTTGGTCTAATAAAATTGATATAGGTGCAGACAGCTGTTATTTTAGAAAGCACTGCTTGTGAAGATTCGTAAAAGAAGAAATCTCCTGGGAGCCGTTGCGGAGGAATGCACTCCAGGCGGAGTAGAAACAGGTCAAGGCGTAAGGTATCAGCGATTTGTTAATCAAAAGAATTATTATAAGCAAATTTTTAGAACCTATGACTTTTCAATTTACAGGAGAAAAAAATGAAAAAAAGTATCCTTATTGCATTATTAATAATAAACTCATTTTTTCTGTTTGCTGAGCTTCCTGAAGAAATTCAGGATTTGGGAAAAATTCTTTGGATTAACTGTGGAGATGATATTGTTGATGTTAAAGAGGTGGCTTTTTTGACAGTCAATTTTGGACTTAACGACGCCATAGCCTATTACAAATACAATACATATTGGACAGTTAAGCCTCATCTGGAGCCAGATGAACAGGGGAATATATGTGGCAAGTTTGAGGTTGCTGCCGAAGTAAAAAAAGGATACTACATGACGGCAAACCGACTGAAAAATCCTGTTTCTGTATTAAGCACACGTTATTATGGCTTAGTAGAGCCATTTGCAGAGTATGACATTCAGCGAGAATATGTACGTTCTGATGGAAATCCCTTTAATCCTGAATATATAGAAGGGGATTATTTAAAAGACGAAAACAAAAAACATACTGTTAGAATAAGAAAGATAAATGGTCTGAATTATGATGGTATAGTATCAATTTCTGAACATACTGGAATATTCAGGGAAGAAGGGCGCCACTTATTCAGATATGATTCGTCAAAAAATAGTTTAATTAGTGACGGTACAATTTGTAATTCAGTTGAATTAGAAAATGGAAGTAATGATTTGTTTGAATTACATATACTGAAAAATACGGAAAAAGATAAACTCCTGCTGCTGGATACACCTTATTATACAAGACCCTTTATACCGATGGAAGATTTGTTTGTTGTTGGTGCAAAAAAAATACTTCTTGAGGCATGGGATAGTCAGGGACCAACATCTGTATATTTTTATGAAGGTCCTTCATTAAAATCAAAATTTCTTTTTTTCTATTATGAGCCTAAAAAAGTAACACGTGTAGATATAATTGATGTAAAGAATGAATATGAAGAAATTGAAGGAACAATATCAAAATGGATAAAAATCAGACTTCCTGACGGCAGGGAAGGTTGGGTATGGGGGCGTGACTGCAGATTACCCTGGTGGAATCGACAAATTTCGGGCTTTGATAAAAAAATTACGCAGCGTTATAAATATCTTAATATTATAAAAATGACAGAAAAAATTGTTGCTGTCCTTAATGATAGTAAAGTTCGCTTACGACAAGAGCCTGTACTCAATTCGAAAGTATATGCATTGCTGGACAAAGGTGAAAAAGTTATGGTTAATGCAAAATTTCCAGAGCCCTATGAAATAGACGGTGAGAACTGGTACTGGTATCAGGTTGAAACTGCCAGCGGTAAAACTGGCTGGGTTTATGGAAAATATCTGGAAATAGAAAAGTAATCTCTGGGGCGTTGCGGGGACGCCTCAGAGAGTCTTCTCTGTAAGTCAATTATCCCCGCAGAAGGGGTAGCGCGCAAGTTCAACTTGCGCGCGTAGGGGGAGACTTCCCCCTTCTTATATAAAATATTATTACTGTCCGACTCAGTTTTCTAAGAGGAGGTATTAGTTATGAAAAAAATACTATTTATCTTTCTTATATTAATAGTGTTATTTTCCTGTAAAAATAAGTTAACTCTTGAACAGAGATTGATTAAATATGAGGAAAAAATACAAAAGCTTTGGAATTGTACAATTGATTCTATATATGAGGGGAATTTTACAGGTTCTGGGTATAGAGAAGTATTAGTATTTTTTAATCTTATGCATAAAAAAGAGAATGCGAAAACTTATGATTCTAAGCTATTTGTAATCGATAATGAAGAAAAAATACTAAATGTATATGATGCATATTGTGATAATCATATTATCGCTGCTGATAATTATATAAGAAATATTGAAAAACTTAGTTGTACTTCCAACAATGCTATTATTACAGATTTCAATAAAAATAATAAACTTGAAATAATTTATTTTGTTCCAGAAGGCTCGCTTTTTGTATTCTATATAGATGAATTTAAAGATGGGGAATTTCATCATATTTGTCGGACTTATAATAGTACTTTGCGAACATCAGGAATAGATAATTTCGATGTTACTCATTTTGATTTTGAAAAAAAATCAATCTTTTTAGATGAACGGCATACAAATAAAAAAATAAAGCTTATCTGGAATCCAGAAACTGAGTTCTATGATGAAGAAGTTTTACAGGAATAATAATTTCTGGGGCGTTGCGGGGACGCCTCAGAAAGTCTCCCTCTTTAAGCAAATTATCCCCGCAGAAGGGGTAGCGCGCAAGTTCAGTATGAGTCTGCTGGTGGTAATATTGGAGTACGGGAAAAGAATTATCAAGAATATCTTGGTTGGTTATATGGTTCACAATATAACCATTCAAATCAAATAATTAAATATTACAGATACACAGGAGTAAAAAGATGAGAAAGTTAAGTATTTTAGTTTTTATGATGGCAGGCTTATTTTTAGCAGGATGCCCTGCAAAAGGAAAACTCAACTGGACAGCAGAAGAAATAAAAAGAGGTTTTTCTGATGAAGAATGTTATCAGTTTTGCAGCGACTATTATAAGGCAAATTCTAAAGCACAGGCAACAACATTAAAAGGGTATAATGGTCGTGATATATTGGCAGACTATTATCCTGAGAATATTGGTGACTTTAATTGTGCCCCACATTTTGATGATACATTTTATATTTTTGGTAATGATCTGGAGTTTGTTTCTATAAAAGAAGAACGTAATACTGAAGTAAAATATAAAAAAAGAAAGGAAAAAGTCACAGTCTACTCAGTAGGGTATAACATTGATTATCTTGGTAGATATATTGACAATAAGGTGCAGTATAATGAAACTCCCTATAATGGGAAAGGCTTTTTTGAAGTAATACGGCTTGGTGGTAAATTCAAAATCTTAGGTGACCTGTTAGTTAGTGCTTACAATATCCGTCAAGAAGATGTTCCGATTTTGGAGCAGTCTCTGGCAAAGAAAAAAAACAATTAGCATTAACACTCTGGGGGCGTTGCGGGGGCGCCTCAGAAAGTTTTACGGCAGGCTTTGCCTGCCGTCCTCGCCCCTGTCATAACTTCTGTGTAAATGGCAGGGGTTAATTAAAGCCGGGAACACGCCCGTCAAATAATATTGCAATCGACTCTGTGAAGCCTTTTACAAATCACCAATATATATGACATTGGCTTCAGTAACTTGTTTTAGTTGTTTATCATTAGTAAAGAATGTATCACATTCGCATTCAATACTCGCTGCCAGCTGTAACGCATCCCCCAGCTTTATATCATGATATTTCGCTCTTATTCTTGCAGCTCTTTCGCCGACTTGTTCATTAATAAAGCATTTTAAAAACTCTAATGATTTTAGGTATGTTTTATATTTTTCGACCTGTTCTTCATCCTTATCTTCAGATGGCTTTACAAGGAATTCAGCATCAGTAACAGTAGATGTGTAAAATTCTGCATCATCAGCAATACAGTCTGACATGAACTTTAAAACTTTGCTATAAAATGGCTCTTGTTGGCTAACGAGATAGATTAATGGATTTGTATCAATAAATACTCTCCTAGCCAATTGTTCTTTCCTCTCTGATTTTTTTCTGATATTCAAGGGCGTCTACATCTTTCCAGGTTTCTTTCATGCTTCCAGCAAATTCTGAAAGGGCAGCCATTCTTTTCTGCTTTCTTGTTTCTTTCTGCATTGTTTCAGTGAGATTCTGCTGTTTCTGTAAAAGATACATCATAAAATCATAAGCTTCCTGTTGTGCAGTAAGAGTTAATGTGTCATAAAGGTCAGCAACTGGTTTTGGCATTTCTATACCTCCTGGATAATTTCTGAAAGTATTATAACATATGACTCTGGATCTGTCATTGATTAGAATTAGCAGGACCGGTTACGATAGAAGAAAAGACTGAATCTGACGAAAAACCTCCTGAGCCGTATGAATGGTGGTCAGAAAAAGACTTTAGGGGTAGAAGACTTTACAAAATCTGATTATAAATACGGAATTGGTGAGTATGCTCATATTGGTGGAAATCAATTGTGTCATTTTGAGTTGCTTTCTTGTAAGCCATTGAAAGCAAACCCATACGGATTATATGATGTATTTGGCAATGTATGGGAGTGGTGCTGGCCTGAAAATCTTACAGAAGTTTCTGGAAAGCAAAAAGTCCCAGTATTGGGTGGTTTTTGGGAAATTAAAAAGGGGAGTGATATTCCTAAGAAAGTGCTAACGGAAAATGAAACTTATTATACTGAACCGCTGGATCGCCAATATTTTGGAATTCGCCTAGTTAGAAATTCAGAATTGAAATAATGGCCTGGGAATTGACCTGGATAATCTGTAAAATAATTATATAAAAGCCACACCTGCAGAAAAAACGCCATTGAAGCTTTATTAGATATAGTATAGGTACTAGTATATGAAAAAGACTCTTTGTTATATTTTATTTTTATTCTCTTTATTATTGTGTTATGGGGCTTCATTGGATATTAATGGTATCATTAAAAATACTGAAGAAATTTCTTTTTCATTAATAGATATGAAAAATAAAAACTTTTTTGCAGCTGTTATGATAAAGAATGGGACAATTTCTTGTGGTTTAGGGGGGCATATAGAAACTTGTGTTTTATCAGATTCCCAGATAAAGAATAATACGTTAGTAGTTTTTTTTGAAAAAAGTAAATTTATAAATTCCTCCGAAGGTGATCAGTTAAAATATCGAAGATGGATATTCCCCAAAAAATATAAGATTGAATTTACAAAAGAGGATTTTGATAAAGCTTTAAAAAATAAGTGGCATGATTTGAAGGTAATAATAGATACCTCACAAACATATCCAGCAACCTGTCAGGCAATTGTAATTGATAATCTAAATATCCGGGGAGAACCATCTATAAATAGCAGAAAGATAGGATTCTTAAAAAAGCGTTCAGAAATTACTTTATACGAAGAAAGTAAGAATATTGACGAAATAGATGGAGAAAAAAATCCATGGTACAAAGTAAAATTGGATGATGGAGCTTATGGCTGGGTATATGGTGGATATGTAAGAATTTTTTTTGAAGATCCGAACCTCGGATATTCGGATAAAGAAAAAATTCTTGAAAGCATTAAATAGATTTATAAATCTCTGGGGGGCGCCTTTACGCTTGGAGACATTGTTGCCGCAATCATCCTGTCAGGAATTGCGGTCAATAATTCAATATACATAGAAGAGAGTAGTGAAAGTGAATTTGAATTAAAACTCAAAAGCAAATTAAAAAGCA
>JAEEGH010011139.1_pt1 | contig 20469 bp, 14 predicted proteins | sample 9134181 | NCBI WGS metagenome assembly JAEEGH01 (sample SAMN16246544, study PRJNA631951) | gut metagenome | biome: gut microbiome; feature: rumen; material: DP-attached | host: Bos | place: Iran: Karaj | collected 2018-10
AAACAAGGACCCGAACGAGCTGCGTGTGGACCGTCTCGGACTGCTGGCCGCCCTGCGCCGTGTGCAGCCCTTCGCCAACGACTCGAGCAACCTGATCCGCTTCCACGTGGAGGGCTCTACCCTGCAGCTGGATGCCGAGGACTACGACTTCTCGAAGACCGCCACGGAGCGTATGTCGTGCGAATACAACGGTCAGCCGATGTCCATCGGATTCAAGGGCTCGTCGTTCATCGAGGTACTGAGCAACTTCGACTGTCAGGAGGTGACCATCCTGTTGGCTGATCCCAGCCGTGCGGGATTGGTGCTGCCCTCAGAGCAGCCTGAGAATCAGGATGTGCTGATGCTGATGATGCCGATGCTGATTAATGATTAAGGAGGTAAAGGAGTAAAGGAGTAAAAGGAGTAAAGGAGTAAAGGAGAATGAAACTTAATCTTCAAAAGCCACTCGTCATCTTCGATCTGGAGACGACGGGTTTGGATTTGGTCAAAGACCGTGTGATCCAGATATCATATATTAAGGTGTATCCCGACGGCCGTGAGGAGCGTGGCGACCATCTCATCAACCCTGAGAAGCCCATCGAGCCCATCATCACCCAGCTGACGGGCATCTCTGACGACGATGTGAAGGACAAGCCGACCTTCAAGCAGCTGGCTAAGGAACTGGCTGAGAAGTTCGCCGGTTCGGACTTCGCGGGCTTCAACTCGAACAATTTCGACATCCCCCTACTCGCTGAGGAATTCCTGCGTGCCGGAGTCGATTTCGACTTCTCCAAGTGCCGTATGATCGACGCCTGCACCATCTTCCGCAAGATGGAGCGCCGTAATCTTGCCGCCGCTTATAAGTTCTACTGCGGACGCAAGATGGAGGAAGACTTCGAGGCCCACCGTGCCGACCAGGATACGGAAGCCACCTACCGCGTGCTGATGGGACAGCTCGACAAGTATGCCCCAGGGGCCAACGAGGATCCTGAGAAGGTGCTGGAGAACGATATGGACCAGCTGAACGAGTTCTCGAAGCAGAACAAGAACGTGGACTTCGCAGGCCGCATCGTCTGGGCGGAGCAGAAGGACGCCAAGGGCAATCCCCTACTCGACGACGACGGCAAGCCCAAGATGATCGAGGTATTCAATTTCGGCAAGCATAAGGGGCTCCCCGTGGCCGACGTGCTGCATATCGATCCGGGCTACTACAGCTGGATCCTGTCTGGCGACTTCACGTACAACACGAAGCAGGTGTTGACACGCATCCGTCTCCGTGAGGCAAAGTTAAATGGATAAGGCGCATTCGCTAAATGATGAATGATAAATGAGAAATGATAAATATGGAGACGCATTTGAGGTATAAAAAGATAGTACGTCACAGAAGATGTTTCCTGCTGGGGGCTTTATCATTCATCATTTGTCATTTATCATTTAGCCCCGCAGGGGCGCAGGAGATACAGGCGCGGATTACCATCAACCACAGCAAAATCCAGGGCACGGATGCCAGCGTCTTTGAGAATCTGCAGCAGACACTCGAACAGTTCGTCAACGAGCGTCAGTGGACCGACCTGCAGTTCCAGAAGAACGAGCGCATCGCGTGCAACTTCAACATCACCGTGGATAAGTACGTCAAGGATGACAACCGTTTCGAGTGTACCGCCCTCATCCAGGCCAACCGTCCGGTCTACAATTCCGCCTACACCTCCACCTTATATAATAATAAAGACGAGAACTTCCAATTCAACTTCGTGCAGTTCGACCAGTTGAACTACAACGACGAGACGGTGGACAACCAGTTGACGGCGCTCTTCGCCTACTACGCCTACCTGATCATCGGCCTCGACCTCGACAGCTTTGCGCCCCTGGGAGGCACGGATATCCTGCAGAGGTGCATGTATCTCGTGAATAATGCCCAGGACCTGGGATTCCCCGGCTGGAAGACGTTTGAGGACAGCCGTAACCGCTTTGCCATCATCAACGACTATCTGGACGAGTCGATGCGCCCCTTCCGGCAGATGCAGTACGACTACTACCGCAAGGGCCTCGACGAGATGGCCAACAATGCGGATCGCGGCCGTACGGAGATATCCAACGCCCTCGACGCCCTGAAGACCTCCCACGAGAACAAGCCCCTGAGCCTCTTGCCGCAGATCTGGACCGACTACAAGAAAGACGAGCTCAAGAGCATCTATCAGGGCAAGGGCACCCAGAAGGAGAAAGAACGCATCTACGACATGCTGATGACGATCAACGCCTCGCAGAGCAACACCTGGGACGACATTAAAAAGTAATAGAGAGAACTAAATGCTTAAGTCGCTATATATCAAGAACTTTACGCTGATTGATGAACTGGATATTGAACTCTATCCGGGTTTTTCTGTCATTACGGGAGAGACGGGTGCAGGTAAGAGTATCATCCTCGGCGCCATCGCCTTGCTCTTAGGTCAGAGAGCCGACTCGAAGTCCATCAAACAGGGAGCCGACAAGTGCGTCATCGAGGCCCATTTCGACTTGACGCGCTATGATATGGATGCCTTCTTCAGCGACAACGACATCGAGAACGACGCCACTGACTGCATCGTACGTCGCGAACTGCTGGCATCCGGTAAGAGCCGTGCCTTCATCAACGACACCCCCGTGCAGCTCTCGATGCTCAAGGAGTTGGGCGAACGCCTCGTCGATGTCCACTCACAACATCAGAACCTCCTGCTCAACAAGCAAGACTTCCAGTTGGGTGTGGTTGACATCTTTGCCGACGACGCCACACAACTCAGTCAATATCAGAAGACCTACAAAGAATACCATCAGGTAAAGCAACAACTCGACGACCTCCGTGAGAGCATCGAGCGCAACCGTCAGAACGCAGACTTCCTGCGGTTTCAGTGCGACGAACTCACAGAGGCCCATCTGGTGGAAGGCGAGCAGGAAGAACTCGAACAGCAGAGCGACACGATGAGCCACTCCGAAGACATCAAGAGTGCGCTCTACGAAGCCGACAACGCCCTGACTGCCGAACAGACGGGCATCGTCACGGCCCTGCGCTCCACGCTCTACGAACTGCGCAAGATCGGTGAGGTCTACCCTGCCGCCGCAGAACTCGAGCAGCGCGTCGACAGCTGTTACATCGAACTCAAGGACATCGCCCAGGAGGTGAGCAGCCATCTGGAGCGCATCGACTTCGACCCCGCAGAGATGGATGCCGTCAACAACCGTCTCGACAAACTCTACGACCTCGAGAAGAAATACCACGTAGAGACCGTCGAAGAACTCATCGCCAAGCGCGACGAACTCTGCCAGCAGCTCAACAATATCGACAACAGCGACGAAGCCCTCTCCGACCTTGAGCAGCAGCTCTCGAGGCTGCAGACCCAGGCCGAACAGGAAGCCGACGCCCTCACAGCGCTCCGCACCAAGGCTGCCAGGCAGATCGAGGCCGAGATGCAGACCAAGCTCGTGCCGCTGGGCATGCCCAACGTCCGTTTCTCTGTCGATATCACCCGCGAGGCGTTAAGTCTCAGTGGTCAGGACAAGGTCGCCTTCTTGTTCAGCGCCAACACCTCCACCCCACTCCAGCCTATCTCTCAGGTGGCCTCCGGCGGTGAGATAGCCCGTGTGATGCTCTCCCTGAAGGCCATGATCAGCGGTGCCGTCAAGTTGCCCACCATCATCTTCGACGAGATCGACACGGGTGTCAGCGGCAAGATGGCCGAAAAGATGGCCGAGATGATGCAGGAGATGGGCGCCCACGGCCGTCAGGTCATCAGCATTACCCACCTGCCTCAGATTGCTGCCCTCGGCTCCACCCATTACAAGGTGGAGAAATCCGAGACCGCCCAGGGCACCGTCAGCAGTATGCACCAGCTCACCCACGACGAGCGCATCCATGAGATCGCCCAGATGCTCAGTGGCAGCGACGTCAGCGACGCCGCCATCGCTAACGCCAAGCAACTATTAAAGATCAAATGAGTATGAATATAAGCAAGACAATAAAAGCAAGAATTGCAATGACAGGAGTTCTGCTCCTTCTAAATCTATGTAATCTGTGGCTTCTTTCTTCAGCGCTGGCCCAGCCCTCATGGGTCAAGAAAGCCACAAAGTCCGTCTTCACCCTGAAGACCTTCGCCGCTGACGGTTCGCTCATCGCCAGCAGCAACGGCTTCTTCACCGGTCCGAACGGCGAGGCCGTCAGCAGTTTCTCGCCCTTCAAGGGTGCCTCCCGTGCCATCGTCATCGACGCTCAGGGCAAGGAAACCGCCGTCGAGAGCATCCTCGGTGCCAACGACATCTATGACGTTGCCCGTTTCCGTGTCGCCAGCAATAAGACGCAGCCTCTGCCTCTCTGCACTACCACGATGCCCGAAGGCAGCACCGTCTGGCTCCTGCCCTACCACGAGACCAAGCAGCTCTACAGCGGCCCCATCCGCAAGGCCGAGAAGTTCATGGGCAACTACGACTACTATACTGTCGCCATCGCCTCTCCCCGGCACGTGGAGAACTGTCCACTGCTCAATGAGTCAGGCGAGGTCATCGGTCTCATCCAGCCCTCCGCTAACGTCGGCGACTCGCTCAGCTATGCCATCAGCGTTGTCTTCGCCGACTCCCTCCACATGACCGGCTTCAGCATCAACGAGCCCGTCTACCAGCAGACAAAGGTCAAGAAGGCGCTGCCCTCAGACATCAAGGAAGCCAATGTCGCCCTCTACCTCGCCAGTTCCCAGATCGACTCCCTCGCCTATGCCGAACTCGTCGACGATATGATCAGCCAGTTCCCCGACGCCCCTGACGGCTACACCTACAAGGCCCAGCTGGCAGCCGCCGGTGGCGACTTTGCCACTGCCGACCAACTCATGAACGAGGCCATCCGCGTCTCCGATCCCAAAGACGATGCCCACTTCAACTTCGCCCGTCTCATCTACAACAAGGCCGTCTATCAGTCCGACATTCCCTATGACAGTTGGTCGCTCGACAAGGCCCTCTCCGAGATCCGCCAGTCCATCGCCATCACTCCCCTGCCCTCCTATCAGCAGCTGGAGGCCAACATCCTCTTCGCCCAGAAGCAGTACGATGCCGCCTACGACATCTTCATCCAGCTCTCGCAGTCGCCCATGCGCAATGCAGAGATCTTCTACAGCGCCGCCAAGTGCAAGGCCATGCAGCGCGACACTACCGCCATGCTCACGCTCCTCGACAGCTGTGTCAACACCTTCTCCAAACCCTACTTCAAGGAGGCAGCCCCCTACCTCTGGGAGCGTGCCGAGGCCCGTCGCACCGCCGGCAGATACCGTGATGCCATCGCCGACATGAATGAATACGAGAAGCTGATGAGTGCCGAGGTCAACGAGAGTTTCTACTACATCCGTCATCAGACGCACATCCAGGCCCGCCTCTATCAGCAGGCCCTCAACGATATCAACCGCGCCATCCAGATGAATCCCAGCGAGGTGCTCTACTACGCCGAGAAAGCCTCTCTCGAAGTGCGTGTCGGACTTTTTGACGAGGCCATTGCCACCGCCAAGGAGTGTATCTCTGTCGATTCCAAAGCCAGCGACGGCTATCTCTTCCTCGGTCTCGCCCAATGTCTGAAGGACAACAAAAAAGAAGGCCTCGACAATCTCCGCAAGGCCAAGGAACTCGGCGATCCGCAGGCCGACGCCCTGATTGAGAAATACAGCAAATAACAAAGGTGCAATGAACATTGCACCTTTGTCATATATATTTTTGTATTTTAGAATTTATTCCACTTTTTTCAGCTCGATAGTCTTGGTGTAGAAGATGCCACCTTCGTCCTGAGTGCCAACGGTCCACTGCATTCTGTCGCCCTCGATGGAGTCGATTTCCCACCAGTCGCGCTCCTCCGTCTTGCCTTCTTCGGCATTCTTCCAGCGCATGCAGAGCAGCGGGCCGTCGGTGAAGTATTCGGAGAACTCGTCGACAAAGGTGATCCAGGAGCCGTCGCCGAACTTCGCTGAGAAGACGTAGGTGCCGTCGTCCTTGAACTCCCAGCGCAGGATATTTCCGTCTTCGACGTTCTCCCACGTGCCGATGATGGCCTTACTGTAGTCAGCGGTGACCTTCACCATCTTGATGTTTTTCTCGACGTGATCCACTTCCTCACCCTCGCGGTAGGTGGTGTGCTTGTAGCGGCAGATGATCTCGGTGTCTGTGATGGAGTTGATAATCATCTCGTCGATCAGGAGGATTCTTCCGTTGGGGGAGCCGATGAGGGCAACCTTGTTGCCGCAGGTGACGACGTCATACTCGAGATGGTCGTTCCACTTTTGTTTCGTACCCTCACCCTTATACTCGAAATCATCCTTCGAATAACTGAGGGTGGCCATTTTGTCAGAGAGGAAGGTGAGGACGACCTTGTCGTAGGTCATGATGTTGCCATCCTCTAGTGAGGCATCCATCCACTTGCCGACTAGTTTTTCGGAAAGGCCCTCGATGACAGGCAGTTGCTTGCCGTAGAAATCGAGGAAAGGCTGCACCTTTTCATCGTTCAGGTTATAGTGGTTGATGTAGAACGTGGGCACCATCTCGCCTTGCTTGGCATTGGTGAGTACGGCCTCGACGGCCTTTCGGGTCATGCCGAATGTGTTCTGCGCCATGATGCCCCTGAAGAACGTGTTGCCCTCAATCAGCTCGTCGAGGAACTCGCCATAGGCATCGAAGGTATATACATTCTTGTGTTCGGCCTTGAGCAGGTCGAGGACATCCACGAGGTCGTTGCCGTTGAAGAACACGAAGTCGTAGTAGTCGTCGTCTTCCAACACGGCCTCCACCTCACTCTTGCACTTGTCACCGACTTCAAAGATGGTGGTATTGGGCTTCAGGGCCTTGAAAGCTTTGGCGCGCTCCATGCCGGGACTGTTGGTCATGGCGAAGGCAGCCACCTTGTCGCCATATACCATCTCGACCATATCCTCGCCGGCAGCGGTGTTGTCGGTGCCGATGTAGGGGTATCCGGCCAGCGGACTCGTGGCGCTGACAGGTGAGTCGAGGATGACGACGGGGATGCTGCGCTCCTTAGCCAGGGCGGCCACCTCGGCCTCGGCACTCTCGCCGTTCGGCCCGTAGCTGGGCGTGAAGATGATGCCCTTCAACTCTTTGTCGCTCAGCTTGCGCAACTCGGCCACGGCAGCTAACTGCTCCTGGTAGCCGTTTTCGGCCGATGTGGCGAAGTAGTGGGCCTCGTAATCCTTCTCCTGACAGATGTCACGGAACGCCGTCTCTATCTGGCGCCAGTAGTCTATCTGTCCGTTCTTTACTATCATGGCGATGCCCCTTACGCCGGTCTCGCCGTCCACGGGGTTGTCCTCGTTGCTTGAACATGCCGTGATAATCATTGCGTTGCAAATCAGGATGGCAGCAATCATCCATTGAATAAGTCTTGTTTTCATCTTGTTTTGAGTTAAATAAAAAATGTATAAAAATAAAACTTACAGAGAATCTAAAACGGCAGGGGGCCGTTGTCGATCGGGGGAATGGCACCGTTGTCCTCGCCGTTGATCTTGGAACCCCGGATCTCACCACCGAAGTTATCCATCGGCGGACGGTTGCCGAGGTTACGGTCTTCGGGATTCTCAAAACGGGTATACTCGCCGCGGAAGGTGAGCAGCACGTCGCCGGTGGCACCTTTACGGTGCTTGGCGATGATGATCTGTGCCATGCCGCGCAGGTCGTGGCCGGCATCATCCTGATAGATGTGATAATACTCAGGACGGTGGACGAAGAGCACCATGTCGGCATCCTGTTCGATGGCTCCCGACTCACGGAGGTCGGAGAGCATGGGGCGCTTGCCTTCGATGCCGTCACGTCCCTCGACGCCACGGTTGAGCTGACTGAGGGCGATGATGGGGATGTCGAGCTCCTTGGCCAAGCCCTTGAGCGAACGGGAGATGGTGGATACCTCCTCCTGACGTGAGGAGAAGCGCATGCCGTTGGCGTTCATGAGCTGCAGATAGTCGATCATGATGAGCTTGACGTCGTGCTCGCGCACCAGACGGCGTGCCTTGGTACGCAGTTCGAAGACGGAGAGACCTGGCGTGTCGTCGACATAGAGCGGGGCGCCGAGGAGGTTGTTTATATGCTTGTCGAGACGGTCCCACTCGTCGCGCTGCAGCTGGCCGTTGAGGATCTTCGAGCCCTGGATCTCACAGACGTTGGAGATAAGGCGGTTGACAAGCTGGACGTTCGACATTTCCAAAGAGAAGAAGGCCATGGGCACACGGAGGTCGGCAGCGATGTTCTTGGCCATGGAGAGGGCGAAGGAGGTCTTACCCATGGCAGGGCGTCCGGCGATGATGATGAGGTCGGAGTTCTGCCAGCCGCTGGTCATATCGTCGAGCTTGTAGTAGCCCGTGGAGATACCGGTGAGTCCGTCGGTGTTGGCGGCGGCGGCCTGGATGACCTTCAAAGCCTGGTCGATGACGGGGTTGATCTGGGTGTAGTCCTTCTTCATATTGCGCTGGGAGAGCTCGAAGAGGGAGCCTTCGGCCTCCTGCATCAGTTCCTCGACATCGACGGTCTCGTCGAAGGCCTTGGTCTGGATGACGCTCGAGAAAGAGATGAGCTGTCGAGCCAGGGACTTTTGGGCGATGATCTGGGCGTGGTACTCGATGTTGGCAGACGAGGCGACCTTGGAACTGAGTTCAGCAACGTAGCCCGGACCACCTACTTCTTCGAGGTTGCCGGACTTGGCCAGCTGTTCGGTGACGGTGAGCACATCGACGGGGCGCTCGTCCATGTTAAGGTCGCGAATGGCCGTATAGATCATCTGGTGACGGGGATCGTAGAAACTCTCGGGATGGAGAATCTCACAGACGACGGCGTAGGCGTCTTTGTCGATCATCAGGGCACCGAGGACGGCGTTTTCTACATCGAGTGCCTGTGGCGGTAGATGGCCGTAGGTGGTGTCCAGGGGCATCTGACGACGGGTTCTCTTGCGGTTATTGTCTTGTTCTGCCATATTTTAATTTTATAATTTTCTAATTTTTAAATTTTTCTTCGCTCTTTAAAGTGGGCAGGGAGATGTGGTAGCGGACAGCGAGGAAACGGATGAGGCAGGTGACGCAGAAGCTGACGACGGCACTCAGTTCCGTAGAGAGGCCAAGGGCAGCCAGGGCCCAGTAGGCCATTCCACCCAGCACGCAGGCGATGGCGTAGATCTCCTTGTGGAAGATGACGGGCTCGTTGTTGAGCAGCACATCGCGGATGACGCCGCCAGCGGAGCCCGTGATGCAGCCCATGATGATCGCTACCCAGAAGGGCTGCCCCATAGCAAGGCTCTTCTGGATGCCGGCGATGGTGAAGAGCGCCAAACCGAAGGTATCGAAGACGAACCATGCGTTCTTCAGCGGTTCCATCCACTTGCCGAAGAAGACGACGGTGAGCAGGGCTCCACCCGTACATATTAAATATATAGGAGTGGTCATCCAAAAGGGCGTTGTGCCGAGCATGACATCGCGGATGGTTCCGCCACCAATAGCCACCGCCACACCACAGACATACCCGCCAAACCAGTCGAAGTGCTTGGCGGCGGCGTGACGGATGCCTGAGATGGCAAAGGCAAACGTACCCAACAGTTCTATAATATAAATGATCACTATTAAAGATCTATTTTAGACAACTAATTACACGAATTTTGTCTGCGCATCATAGAGTTCACTATTTTTCGAAGCGGGAGCCCCAGTAGTTGAGCATGCGCTGGTACATCTTTTCCTCGGTAGGGTTGTGCTGACCGTGCCAGAGACGTTCGTTGACGAGAGCATCGGGCAGATACTGCTGGAGCGTGAAGTGGCCTGGAAAGTCGTGCGGATACTGGTAGCCGTCGTGATAGCCCAGGTCTTTCATCAGCTGCGTGGGGGCATTGCGGATGGGCAGAGGCACAGGCTGGTTGCCGGTGCGGCGGACGAGGTCTAGGGCGGCGTCGACACCCAGATAGGCACTGTTGCTTTTGGGCGAGGTAGCCAGATAGACCGTTGCCTCGGCCAGGGGTATGCGCCCCTCGGGCCATCCGATCTTCATCACGGCATCGAAGGCGGCATTGGCAAGCAGCAGGGCGTTGGGATTGGCCAGACCGATGTCTTCGGCAGCGCTAATGACGAGCCGTCGGGCGATGAACTGCGGATCTTCCCCACCCTCGATCATCCGGGCGAGCCAGTAGAGGGCGGCATCGGGATCAGACCCCCGAATGCTCTTGATGAAGGCAGAGATGACATCATAGTGCATCTCGCCGTCTTTATCGTAGGCCAGGGGATTCTGCTGGAGGCGCTGGACAACAAGGGCATCGGTGATATTGATTTCATCCGAAGATTCGGATTCTACGACTAACTCTAAGATATTCAACAACTTACGTGCGTCGCCTCCACTGTATCTCAATAGGGCGCCCGTCTCCTGCAACTGGATGTTTCGCTCCTTGAGGATGACGTCGGTATGGATGGCGCGGTCTAAAAGCTGCAGCAGGTCGTCCTTCTCCAAAGACTTGAGGACATAGAGCTGACAGCGGGACAGCAGCGGACGGATAACCTCGAAGGAGGGATTCTCCGTCGTGGCGCCAATGAGCGTGACAACGCCCTTCTCCACAGCTCCCAGGAGGGAGTCCTGCTGCGACTTGGAGAAACGGTGGATCTCGTCGATGAAGAGAATCGGTGAAGCCTCGTTGAAGAAACGGCCCTTCTGCGCCTTCTCGATGACATCGCGGACATCCTTGACACCACTCGTGACGGCCGACAGGGTGTAGAAGGGTGTCTCCAGCCGGTTGGCGATAATCTGGGCCAAGGTGGTCTTACCCACACCCGGTGGGCCCCAGAGGATAAAAGAGGAGATGCGCCCTGCCTCGATCATCTTCCGCAGGACGGCCCCCTCGCCCACCAAATGTTGTTGTCCGATATAGTCGTCCAAAGTGCGAGGACGGAGTCGTTCAGCCAGTGGTTGTGCCATATTTTGCCTGCAAAGTTACTTTAAAATGTGAAAATCACAAAAAATATCACCAAAAAACTTGCTAATAAAAAATAAAGTATATACATTTGCAGAAAAAAACAAGAGATATATGGCAAGAACAAAGCAACAACAGCCGGAAAGCAATCCGTCACTGTCAATCAAGGCAGTCACAAAAAGTAGTGTTTGGGACATTCAGGAGAACGATGTGTTCCGTATGTGGGAGGCAGCCTCAAAGGATGCCGAAGTGAAGGAAAACATAACTCACTATCTTGATATCTTCAAGAGTGCCTTCTTCATTGAGGACATCAAGGAGGACGTGATGCTCGTGAAGAAGAGCTACGAGAAGCGCGGTTACAAGGTGGCTCAGATCAAGTTTGACGAGAGTATGAAGTTCTCGTGGGCCATCAAGAAGAAGCCGATTATGCGCGTGACCGACCTGACGTATGAGAACATCCGCCATATCTCTGCCGCCAAGCTGATAGAGGTGCTTGACCGTAACTTCGGCGGCGGCTGGGACTCGCTGTCGCAGTCGATTCAGGACATCATCCTCAGCGGTTTCGACATCTCCACCACTACCCTTCCCAAGGACCGTCTGCACAAGAAGGGCGGCATGTACGAGAAGAAGGTGGACGACGGCTTCGAGGTGCTCGAGGTGGAGAAAGGCGGCTGGGTGGAGGCTATCTTCGCCAAGCTGAAGCCCGAGCAGGAGAAGATCCGCATGAAGTTCTCCGACGATGAAGACGATGAAAATGAACGTGACGAGAATGATGACGATGAGGACTACGAGGTGAAGGATGACTACAGTTCGCACGACGAGGAGGACGAGGAGGTGAGCGATCCCGATGACGATGAGATCACCGAGGACAACTACTCGACGATGATGGATCTGGGCAGCGAAGATCCCGACGACGAAGCTGCCAACCTCATTGAGTTTGTAGACGAATAATCAATCATTAATAAATCAAAACCTAGATCAAAATGAACATTCCTGAAGTATTTTGGCTCGTGCCCATCGCATCGGTGGTAGCATTGGGAATGGCGTACTTCTTCTTCACCCAGCTGATGAAGGCTGACGAGGGTACGCCTCGTATGAAAGAAATTGCACTCTATGTGCGAAAAGGTGCCATGGCCTATCTGAAACAGCAGTACAAGGTGGTTTGTATTGTCTTCGTAGTGCTCTGTGCACTCTTCGCCTTCATGGCCTACGGCCTGAACGTACAGAACCCCTGGGTGCCCTTCGCATTCCTTACCGGCGGTTTCTTCTCCGGACTGGCAGGTTTCTTCGGCATGAAGACCGCCACCTATGCCTCTGCCCGTACGGCCAATGCGGCCCGTCAGAGCATGGACGCCGGACTGAAGATTGCCTTCCGTTCGGGTGCCGTAATGGGTCTGACGGTTGTCGGACTGGGTCTCCTTGACATTGCGATATGGTTCCTGGTGCTCAGCTATTTCTATCAGGGCGACCAGATGGCCCTCATCACCATCACCACCACGATGCTGACCTTCGGAATGGGTGCTTCGACACAGGCGCTGTTTGCCCGTGTCGGCGGTGGTATCTATACGAAGGCTGCCGACGTAGGTGCTGACATCGTAGGTAAAGTGGAGGCTGACATCCCCGAAGATGATCCCCGTAACCCTGCCACCATTGCTGACAATGTGGGTGACAACGTGGGTGACGTGGCCGGTATGGGTGCCGACCTCTATGAGAGCTACTGCGGTTCTATCCTCTCCACGGCTGCCCTGGGTGCTGCCGCCTTTGGCGTGGCAGGCCTTGAGATCCAGCTGAAGGCCGTTATCGCCCCAATGCTGATTGCCTCGGTGGGTGTGTTCCTCTCGCTGTTGGGAATCTTCCTGGTACGCACCAAGGAAGGTGCCACGATGAGGGATCTGCTGCGTTCACTCGCCCTTGGAACGAATGTCAGTGCTGTGCTCATCGCCATCGCCACCTTCGCCATCCTCTACCTCCTGGGCATCGACAACTGGCTGGGACTCTCCTTCTCTGTCATCTCTGGTCTGGCTGCCGGTGTAATCATCGGACAGGCTACCGAATACTACACCTCTCACTCTTACAAGCCGACTCAGAAGATCTCTGAGGCTGGACAGACAGGTGCTGCTACGGTAATCATCAAAGGTATCGGTACGGGTATGATCTCTACCTGCATCCCCGTCATCACCATTGGTGTGGCCATCATGCTGAGTTACCTCTTTGCTAATGGCTTCGATCTCTCGATGTCATCCACTTCGCTGGCTCACGGACTCTATGGCATTGGTATCGCTGCCGTGGGTATGCTCTCTACGCTGGGCATCACACTGGCCACTGACGCCTATGGGCCTATCGCCGACAATGCCGGTGGTAATGCCGAGATGTGCGGTCTGGGTGAAGAAGTGCGTCATCGTACGGATGCCCTCGACGCCCTGGGCAACACGACGGCTGCCACAGGTAAGGGCTTCGCCATCGGTTCTGCTGCCCTCACTGCCCTCGCCCTGCTCGCCTCCTATATCGAGGAAATCAAGATTGCGATGGTTCGTGCCGGACAGACACTGAACAATGTGGCTGGTGAGGTAATCTCTGCTTCGGATGCCACCATCCCCGACTTCATGAACTATTATCAGATCAACCTCATGAACCCCCGCGTCATCGTCGGTGCATTCATCGGTGCCATGGCAGCCTTCCTGTTCTGTGGTATGACGATGGAGGCTGTGGGACGTGCTGCTGAGAAGATGGTGCAGGAGGTGCGCCGTCAGTTCCGTGAGATTGCCGGAATCCTTGAAGGTACAGGCACACCCGACTATGGCCGTTGCGTGGAGATATCCACCCGTGCTGCCCAGCACGAGATGGTGGTTCCTTCCATCCTCGCCATCATCATCCCCATCGTCGTGGGTTGTGTACTTGGTGTGGCAGGTGTCCTCGGTCTGCTCGTGGGCGGTCTGGCTGGCGGCTTCACGCTGGCAGTGTTCATGGCCAATGCCGGAGGTGCCTGGGACAATGCCAAGAAGAACATCGAGGAAGGCAACTTCGGTGGCAAGGGCTCATTTGCCCATAAGGCATGTATCGTCGGTGACACCGTGGGTGATCCGTTCAAGGACACCTCTGGTCCGTCGCTGAATATTCTGATCAAACTGATGTCGATGGTCAGCATTGTTATGGCTGGTCTGACGGTTGCATTTTCATAATTATAATATGTATAAAAGAAATATGAGATTATTAGTATCAACGGTTATCGCAGTCTTGTGCTGCGGTAACCTTCATGCTCAGGCAGTACCTGATGCCGGGAAATTCCTTCCTGGACCTCCTGCGGAAACAACCGTGGAGTATATCAAGGACTATCTCCAGTATGCCTGGGGTAAGACCATGAGAGGCACGGAGATAGGACAACAGGCAACTAACGACTTCAACGCAGATGCCTCTTACTATCTGGATGCCTTCTCACAGGCCATCGACGTTTCGCTGAACGCTGCAGAGACACCCTACATCGCAGAGCTCTTTGAGTACTGTATGGAGTATGGCAACAAGAGCATCCAGCAGGCCAAGGCATCGTTTGCGTTCTTCAGAAGGCCTTATGTGCGTTTCGACGAGGTGTCGCTCATCCCGGAGATGGAGGAGAAATACCGCGATGAGAGTTCCTTCCCTTCCCGTGAGGCGCTGATGGGATGGATGTATGCCCTGCTGCTCTCTGAGATCTGTCCGGAGAAGCAGGATAACATCCTGTCTGTCGGCTATCGTTTCGGCGATGCCTCGATGGTGTCAGGCTATCACTGGGACAGCGATGTGCAGGCAGCCCGTCTGTTGGCCAGTGCGCTGATTGTCCGTCTGCACGACCATACAGGTGTCAATGCGATGATCAACTCTGCCAAGGCCGAATATGCCAAGGTGTCGGGTACGACCTATGTGAGCCCTGCTCTGACGGAAGATACTCACCAGTATTTCAGCGAAGACCAGTTGCCGGATGCCGTCAACTATCTGCCGGCTCCTCCTGATACGGTCTCTGCTCTGGGTACTACGGACATGAGCAAGTTCATCGAAGGCAAGGGCATCCGTCCGACGGATGAGGGTCAGATTGCTATCAACGACGTGAACAACGAGTTGGATTATTTACTACAGATTTACTCCACACCTTTCGGCAGAACCCTCTCTGCAACGGCTACGCCGGAAGTGTATAAGCTCTGTGAAGCGATGTATCTCCTTGGAGACGGTGCTACCCGCAGCTGCAAGAACTTCTACCATCGCTCTCGTCCGTTCAAGCAGTTGAACGAGGCTACGGCCTATCCGCCTGCTGAGAACATCGAGAAAAATACGGGTTCCTATCCTTCGGGTGATTCTTCTACGGGTTGGATGTATGCGCTGGTTCTGTCAGAGCTGAATCCGGAAGCAGAGGAAGCCCTGTTGGCGCGTGCTTATCAGTATGGTCAGGGCCGTGTCATCACAGGCTATCACTGGCAGACGGATGTCGAGGCTGGTCGTCTGGTTGGCGCAGCCGTCTATGCCCGTCTGCACAACAGCGACGAGTTCCTGAAGCAGTTTGAGCGTGCCAAGAAAGAACTCGACGGCACGTTGGGCGTACGAGCCATCTCTGCTGACGTGAAGGATGCCGACACCTATACCCTCGGAGGCGTTAAGGTAACGGAACCGACTCAGAAAGGTGTGTATATCCAAGGCGACAAGAAAGTGATACGCTGATGAGAACAACACTACTGACTATTATTCTATTCTGGCTCTGTGGCATACTTCCTGCGCAGAGCCAGGATTTTTCTGCAGGCTTCTCTATCCATGAGATTCCTGACAGCATCTGGCAGAAGATGCAGGGCAAAACTTATCAGCCCAATGATGTCATCCACCGTGAAGACCTGCGCTATCTGAAACTGATGCACTGGGACTATGACGGCAAGACACACTATGGCGAGATGGTCTGCAACAAGATTATCGCCCAGAAGTTGATCCGCATCTTCATGGAGCTTTATCGCCAGCACTACCCTATCCAGAAGATCCGTCTGGCTGATGAATATGATGCTGATGACGAGAGGCAGATGAGCGACAACAACACCAGTTGTTTCTGTTTCCGTACTGTTTCAGGCCGCCAGCATCTTTCTTATCATGCCAGAGGCCTCGCCGTTGACATCAACACACTGTATAACCCCTACGTGAGGACAGGCAAAGACGGCAAACAAATAGTAGAGCCTGCCACGGGCAAGCCCTACTGTGATCGGAAGAAGAATTTCAAATACAAGATCACTAAGGGTGACCTCTGCTATCGGCTATTCATCAAGCATGGCTTTACCTGGGGCGGTTCCTGGCGCACCATGAAGGACTACCAGCACTTCGAATTTCACCCCTGATAAGTAATTAATCAACCACGAATTACACTAATTTTACGAATTATTATTACCCCCTCAAATATCGGTACAAATAAAATTAGTGAAATTAGTGTAATTCGTGGTATAAAAAATCAGCTCAGCTTGTGTATTACAAGGCCGGAGCGAAGCTTCGGTTCAAACCATGTGGCCTTTGGCGGCATGATCTTGCCAGAGTCAGCAATGTCCATGATCTGCTGCATCGAAACCGGATAGAGTGCCAAGGCAGCACGCATCTCACCAGAGTCCACACGACGCTTCAACTCCTTCAGACCACGCAGTCCTCCGACGAAGTCTATCCGCTGAGAAGAACGCAGATCACCGATATTAAGAATCTCATCGAGAATCAGACGGCTGGAGATGTCCACGTCGAGCACACCAATGGGATCATTATTATCGTAAGTGCCTTCCTTCGCCTTCAGACTGTACCAGTGCTCATCCAGATACAGCGAGAACTCATGCAGCTGCTGGGGCTTGTAAATCTCCGTTCCCTTGTCCTCCACGATGAAGTTCACCTGCAGGGCAGCGAGGAACTCCTCTGACGACATGCCGTTCAGATCCTTCACCACACGGTTGTAGTCGAGGATAGTGAGCTGTGAGGCCTGGAAGCACACGGCCATGAAGAAGTTGTACTCCTCTGTACCGTTGTGGTTGGGATTCTGCTTCTGTTTCTCTGCCCCCACAAGGGCAGCAGCGGCACTTCTATGATGTCCGTCGGCGATATAGAGCGAAGGCATCTTGGCAAACTCGTCGGTGATGGTCTGCATGTCGTTGTCGTCGTTGATCACCCAGAATTGATGGCGGAATCCGTCGATGGGAGCGATGAAGTCGTACTCAGGCTCTGTGGCGGCATAGCGCATGATGAGATCATTGAGTACCTGATTGTCAGGATAGGCGAAGAACACGGGCTCGATGTTCGCATTGTTCACACGGACGTGCTTCATGCGGTCTTCCTCCTTGTCACGACGCGTCAGCTCATGCTTCTTGATGCGGCCGGCCATATAGTCGTCGGTATGGGCACAGACCACAAGACCATACTGCGTCTTGCCGTTCATCGTCTGGGCATAAATATAATAATGTTCGCGTGAGTCCTGCACCAACCAGCCCTTGTCCTGGAACTTCTGGAAATTCTCGGCAGCCTTCTCATACACCCGGGGGTCGTACTCCGACGTACCCACGGGGAAGTCGATCTCCGGTTTGATGATGTGATACAGACTCTTTTCGTTGTCGCCGGCCTCTGCCCTCGCCTCTTCTGAGTCGAGTACATCGTAGGGGCGGCTCTCTACCTGCTCCACCAACTCCTTCGGTGGACGGATTCCTTTAAACGGTTTGATGATTGCCATATTTTATTGATGTTTACTATTGATTCTGGAATTGTGGTGCAAAATTACGCAGATTATTTGGAATAACCAAATTTTCTTCTTATATTTGCACCGTGATAATCATTAATCAACTGATATACCCCCAACACATAAAGATGAAAAGGATAACATTTATCGTAGCCAGCCTGCTGATTTGTACGATCTTATTCGCGCAGACTCAGGCCTCACAGGAGGAAATTGCCTTTGCCCAACGCATCTATAAGGCACAGGAACAGGGAGATGAAACAGCATTTCAGGCAGCCCAGAAGGACTATGCTGATTATCTGCTCGGCAAGAAGAACTGGGGGAAATACTATAATCTGTGGGTAAACCAGGTGGTTTTCCACGTCAACAACAAGCATTTCTACCAGGCTTTTACCGAAATCCAGAAGATGACGGATGACATCGAGGAACGTAAACAGACGAAATACCTTTATGTGGCCTATCAGGCCTTAGGTCTCTACTATGTCAACCGCGGAAACTATGAACAGGGAGAGACTTACTTCAAGAAGGCGCTAGAGCTGGTTGATACTGTCAGTAATCAACTGGCAGCAGCCAATCTCCACATATCGCTGGCCCAGGCTCAGAGTTATACTAATCCAGCCGAAGCGATGAAGCAGTTGGATCGTCTGCCCTCATTGGAGGGAAACCCGACGACGGAAAGCGGCGTGTTGGCCTATCGCTGTATCATCGCCTTTGAAATGAACGACCTGAAGGCCTTTAAGAAATACTATGCAAAGTATGACAGCATCAGACAGAACTTCCCAGAACCATTCAATGAGATAAATTATGAGAATGTGATGGTGTATCATCACATGGTGGAGGGGCATACAGACCAAGCGTTGGCATGGTGCGATTCGCTGGATTCTGATATTGAAGCCGCCGAGTTGCGGGCAAAGGTGTATGAGCATGCCCGACTATGGGAAAAAGCCTTCTACGAAATAGAACGTAAAGACAGTTTGAATCGACGTGTGGAGAATGAGGTGCTGGCTGATAACCTTGCTTCGCTGTCGCAAACCATCGATTCTCTTGAGGAGAAGGAAAGAAAGGCCAAAATAATCAGACAGCAATTGATTATCGTAGGTGTACTGGCTACCTTTATTATTTCCCTTCTGATAGGCATTTTGCTCTACCGTCGCAGAAATCACAGACTTCTGAAACAGCAGTACGCCATGGTTAAGGAGGCTCAAGAGCAGACGGCCAATGTTCTCAGCATCCGGAAAGCCTTTGTCAAATCGATGTGGGAGCGTCTGAAGTCGCCTGTTCAACTGCTGATGAATTATGCCAATGTTTTCAATAATCCAGACTTCCGCCTGAAGCTGGAGGAAAGGCCAAAGGCCTATCAGGACATCGTGGACTCTGCCAAACAGATCGGTTCGCTCATCGAGCCTGTCATTGAGTCGATGGCTCATGACAATACTGCCATCAGTGAACAACAGAAGAACGTGTGTCAAGATGCGCTCCGCTCTCCCTTGTCATCGCTCATCGGCATGGCGGAAATCATTGCAGAGGACAAGGATCACCATATCCCGGAAGATGAATATCTGAAGATGCGCGAAGTAGTATCGAATAATGCTTATATGGTGGCGATATCGACTCAGGAACTGCTCTATTTCAGTATAACGGCCGACGGTCAAAAGGTTGAGAAGAAAGACTACGTAGGACTGAATGAGACAGTACAGTCCATCCTTAACAGTTATGATTGGCGCAACCGTGAACTGGAATTCATGTTTTCGTCGGATGTGGACGACGACGTGCATATACACACTTATAGCGAACGTCTGCAGCGACTGTTGATTTGCCTATTGCGCAATTCTGACCAGTTTGCTGTCTATGGCAAGGTGGAGGTCAGTTGTCATGCAGCCGACGACGGCACTTACTCCATATCTGTATCCAACGAGGGTGACAAGATTCCTGACGGATGCGACGAAGAACAGATCTTCATGCCATTCATCAGGGTGACACCAAGCAGTCATGGTCTTAGTATCAGGCTCGCCCTCGCCAGACAACTGGCCTTGTCAATGGATTACAAACTCCATATCGACATGACCTACAAGAAAGGAGTACGGATAGTTCTCTCTTTGTTTTAACGATGTTTTTCAGCAAAAAGCAACCCATCTCTTTGTAGATTCAGAAAAAAGCAGTAACTTTGCAGCCAAAGAAAACGGTAACTCTAATTAATTTAAAACGTATATGAAGAAAAGACTTACTACTTTTATTTGGCTGCTGATGGCATTTAGCATCCAGTCACAGGCACAGGATTTTGAGTCAGCTACTGACGCAGTAAAGAACATGGGTGTTGGTTGGAACCTCGGCAACACGCTTGACGCCAACGGAACGGGCATCAGCGATGTCGTCCAGTCTGAAACCTACTGGGGGCAACCTGTCACAAAGCCAGAACTGATCACAATGATGAAGGAGGCTGGTTTCGGAGCCATCCGAGTGCCTGTCACATGGTATGCCCATATTGATGGCGACGGCAATGTGGATGCTGCATGGATGAAACGTGTGCATGAGGTGGTCGACTACGTCATCAATGCAGGGCTCTACTGTGTGCTTAACGTACATCACGACACTGGTCCGCATGACAACGCGTGGGTCATTGCCGACAATGACAACTATGAGAAGACCAAGGCCCGTTACGTGAACCTATGGACACAGATTGCCAATGAGTTCAAGGATTACGACCAGCATCTGCTTTTTGAAGGCTATAACGAGATGCTCGACAAGTACAATTCATGGTGCTTTGCCGGATTCCAGCGCCCTGACGGTTATAATGCTGATGAGGCAGCTTCTGCCTATAAGGGACTGAATGGCTATGCCCAGAGTTTTGTGG
>JAEEGH010011140.1_pt1 | contig 20469 bp, 17 predicted proteins | sample 9134181 | NCBI WGS metagenome assembly JAEEGH01 (sample SAMN16246544, study PRJNA631951) | gut metagenome | biome: gut microbiome; feature: rumen; material: DP-attached | host: Bos | place: Iran: Karaj | collected 2018-10
CAGTATCTGAGCAAGATCCAGATTGAAAACATCACTGAGTAAAAACCCGAAAAACATAAAAAGCTATGGCACACAAAAAAGGCGTTGGTAGTTCTGAGAACGGTCGTGAGTCCGCTAGTAAGCGACTTGGAGTAAAACTTTTCGGTGGACAAGCTGCTATCGCTGGCAACATCATCGTTCGTCAGCGCGGCACGAAGCACTATCCTGGCAAGAATGTCGGTATGGGCAAGGATCACACTCTGTATGCATTGTGTGACGGCGTCGTCGAATTCCAAAAGAAGAAAGAAGGTAAGTCTTTCGTCTCCGTCCTTCCCGTTGAAGGTCAAGTCACTGAATAATTGTTCATAACATACCGTTTAATCCCGGCTGTCATTCGATGGTCGGGATTTTTTATGTCTGATTCCGCCAAAATGCGTATCTTTGCCGTCCTAACCACTAAGATTGACTTGAAAAATGCATAAAAAGCTTTGTTTTATTGGCTGGCTCGCGGCATTGCTGCTGCTTGTTGGCTGCCAGCCCAAGACCGACCTCGACAAAATCGACGTGCTGAAAAAGCAAGTCAACAAGGATGTCAAGGCTTTGAACGAATTGTATGCCAACACCATCGTGCAGCTTGAAAAAGACTTCATTGCCTGCGATTCATCGCTGCAATTCATGCCTGAGGAGAAACTGGATGTCGTTTTCCCAAAGCTGCAACTTGTGGATGCTTACATTCAACAATTTAAAATGGAACGTCCCGTCATGCAAGCCGAAATGGACTCCACCTTGGCACGCCTCGACCTACTCAGAGCCGACGCTGAGACTCATTACCTTGCCGATTCGTTGGTCGCCGGCTATATCGAAGATGAGACCCAACAGGTGGAAAAGCTGAGCAACCAAGTAGAATATTTCAAAGACCGCCTGGGCAACTGCCGTAAGGACTTGGAAAGTTTCAAGAAAAAGAAGTGATTGCACATCCCCATGAAAAAACACTGGATTTTCATCTTGCTCATTAATCTTGCCTTCATCGCTCAGATGAGCGCCCAAATCACCGTGCCACCCAAAAGCAAGAAAGTGGATGCCAAACAAAAAGAGCAAATCCAGATTGACGAACAGCTGGCTTCCCAATACTATCGCGAGCAGGATTACGAAAAGGCCCGTGATTTGTACGAAAAAATCCACGAAAAGTCGGGGCAACTAGGCCATTTCCAGCAGTATATCGAATGCCTATTTCATCTTAAGGATTACGACAAGGCCGAACGCGAGCTTAAGTCGTTCGTCAAGAAGAATCCCGGTTATTACAAGGCTGTGGTCGATTTGGTCTATGTCTACACTATGCAAGGCAAGACCGACAAGGCCAAGAAGCAGTACAACGAGATCGTGAAAGACCTGCCTGACCACGCGCCCACCATCCGAAACCTGAGCTATGCCTTCCAGTCGCGGAGCATGAACGACATGGCTTTGTCGGTTTTGGAGAAAGGCAACGCACTCCTCAATGGCAAGGAGACTTTTTATTTGGATCAAGCCTATATCCATCAGTCGTCGGCCAACTATCAGGAAGCGTTCAAATATTATTTTCTTGAATTGGAAACCCATCCTGGACAATACAATAATGTACGCAACCGCCTGCAAACCATGATGTTCTACGATGTGAACCACAGCATCTCCGACGAGTTGGGCATGGCGCTGTTGAAGCAAACCCAAGAGAAACCCGACAATCTGGAGTTTGCCCAACTTCTCGTTTGGTATGCCCTGCAGCAGGAAGACTACGACATCGCTTTGGCCCAAAGCCAAAGCATCGACCGCAAGACCCACGACCAAGACGCACAAATCAACAACTTGTCGGGCATCTGCCTGAACAACAAGCAATACGACATTGCCAAGCAAGGCTACACCTACATCTTGGACAAAGGCACGAGCAGCCCTTTCTATGGTCAAGCTCTCACCGGACTCATCAAAGCCGACTACCTGAAGCTGAAAGCGAACAATAGTACCGACACGAAAACTTACGAAAAGCTCTCGAAGCGCATTGATGAGGCCTACACAGAAATCAACACCAACGACTTGGCGAAGTTGACCTTGATACAAGCCGACATCATGACCTACCGACTCGACAAGACCGAAGAAGCCATCGCCTTGCTTACGCAAACCATAGAGAAGGTAGGAGGCAAGCAGGATAAGGCCGAACTCAAGCTTAAGCTCGCCGACATCTATCTCTACAAAGATGAGGTGTGGGAGGCCACGCTGCTTTACAGCCAAGTCGACAAAAGTATGAAGGAAGAGCCACTTGGTCACGAAGCCCGTTTCAAAAATGCCCAGCTACGCTATTTCATCGGTGAGTACGAATGGGCTGAGAGCCAGTTGAAGGTGCTGAAAGCCGCTACTTCCAAGCTCATCGCCAACGATGCCATGACGCTCTCGTTGGTCATCAAGGACAACTACGAAGCGGACACCACGGGCACAGAGCTCAACCGATTGGCGCGCGCCGACTATAGGATCTATCAACAAAGGGAAAACGAAGCTTTAACGCTACTGGATGACATCATTGCCACGGGCAACGAAGTCAGCAAGCCGCACGCACTGTTCCGCAAGGGTGAGATCATGGAGAAAAGAAAGGAATATGCCAATGCCGAGCAGCTGTTTTTGCAAATCGTGGAGCAATACCCTTATAGTTACATGGCCGATGCCGCACTGATGCACGCCGCCCAGATTGAGCAAAGCGAATTGAAAGACAAAGAATTGGCCAAACAGCATTACGAGAAACTGATTGACGAATACCCGACCAGCATTTATACCGCGCAAGCGAAGAAGAACTACAGAAAGTTGTAAGTTGTTCGGTTGTTCAGTTACTCAGTTAAGAGTTGACTGGACAACTGAATAACTGAACAACTACAAACTGAACAACTGAAAATGAACGAAGTACGACCCAAGAAGAGCCTAGGCCAGCATTTCCTGACCGACCAGAATATTGCCCAACGCATTGTGGAACAGTTGTCGCCCGATGTGGAGAGTGTCATCGAGGTGGGTGCCGGAACGGGTGTTTTGACCCAATATTTGGTGCAAAGCGTCCTCGACAAGTTCCATGTCATCGAGATTGACAAGGAGTCCATTGCCTATTTGCAAAAGCATTTTCCCATGCTCGGTGAACGTTTGATCGAAGGCGACTTCCTGCGCACCGACCTCAGCCAGTTCGGGAAGCAAAATATGGCCATCATCGGGAATTTCCCTTACAACATCAGCAGCCAGATTTTCTTCCAGGTGTTGAAATACAAGGAACAAGTCGTTGAAGTGGTCGGTATGGTGCAGAAGGAAATGGCTGAGCGCATGGCCGCCAAGGAAGGCAGCAAGACCTACGGCATCTTGAGCGTATTAATGCAGGCTTGGTACGACATCGACTATCTCTTCACTGTGCATGAGAATGTGTTTAACCCTCCGCCCAAGGTGAAGTCTGCTGTCATCAAGATGCGGCGCAATGCCGTCACCGATTTGGGCTGCGACGAGAAGCTGTTTGTGAGCATCGTCAAGCAGGCTTTCAACCAACGCCGCAAGACCATGCGTAACTCATTGCGCCCCATTCTCCGTCCCGACATCATCGAGAATGAAATCTTCAACAAACGCCCCGAACAACTTTCGGTGCAGGAGTTCATTGATTTGACAAATTTGATTGGGAGAAGTCCCATCAGATAACAGGGTTTTTTCGGAAAGTGTACTCTATTCCGAAAATAATGTTATCTTTGCACCATCAAATCAATACATTATGAGCACGCAGTCCATGATACAAATCATAGCCAAGTATTTCGAGACGCAGCCCGTTTTGAAAGCGTGGCTGTTCGGCTCCTTTGCGCGAGGCGAGGAAAAACCGTGGAGCGATGTGGACATCCTTTTCGTGCCCGACCGTTCGGGAAAACCGTTTACCCTATTGACTATGGGAGGCATGTACTTGGATTTGAGGGAATTGCTTGGAAGGGAAGTGGATTTGGTGGAAGACGGTTCGCTTCGTCCGTATGCCGTCGAGAGTGTCGAACGCGATAAACAATTAATCTATGAGAGAAAGAGCGAGGGATAAGGGAAGGTTGGAAGATATCATCGAGCATTCCAACAATGTTACTAATTTCTTGAAAGGTGTTTCCTTCGAAGATTTTACATCTAACGCCATTACATATTTTGCTGTGATGAAGAATGTGGAAGTGGTTGGCGAAGCAGCTTTCATGCTGACCAAAGCCTTTAAAGCAGCTCATCCTGAAACGCCTTGGAAAATGATAGAAAGCATGCGGCATATCTTAGTTCATGATTATGCCCATGTCGTTCTGGAAACCTTATATGACACGGCCATCAACAGCATCCCCGAGTTGCGAAAACAAGTTGAGACCTATCTCGCCGAAACCGATTGGAACGAATGGGGAAAAGGCGAAGACCTATTCAACGACACGCAAGACGCTGTGTATAAAAGCGTCGTGAGTATGGCCCGAAACATGCGAGCCAAAGGTATGTCCGTTGAGGAAATCGCCGAAATCACCGGCCTTTCCGATTTGGAAATCTTGGAATTATGAGCATTGTTTTTACCTTTGCCAAATGAGCGAGATTCCCTGCGGGAATGTAAAATGTTGTTAGTGTTGCCCGCGTCGGCTCGTGACGTTTACAATCCGTAAGCTCAACAAGCCGCCGCTTATCACTTATTGACGTAGCTCCATTCCCGCTAGGGAATCTCAAACTTTTTTGCAGCGAACCTTGCCTTTTCAAAAATATTTTTACCTTTGTCCCCAAATTATCCTATCAATAACCCTAAAAACGAACAAAAATGAACAGACTACTGACCACACTCGTCACCATCGTACTGCTGATGGCGGCACAAATGGCAAGCGCGCAGACTAAAGTCGACGGCACGCTAACGAACGACGGACATACAATGAAGTGGAGCATTTCAGGTGTGACGGTGACGGAAAAAGGTCAGCCGAAGTTTGAAAAGGTCAATTTCGCGGGCACTAACGATGGGGATCTCAAACAAGAACTCAGTGGAACCGTTGCTCCTGGCGCCACCATTACGGCTGATTTGCAGAAAGTGTCAGGGAAGGACAAGCCGAAGGTATACATACTATTTGATTATTATAAGGAAGACTCCTTTTTCTCAGTTAATTATGGTATCCCCGCCACTTTGAAAGAGGAAGACTACACTACAAAGACTTTCACGGTTCCAAGAGATGCAACAGAAGTCCTTGTGATGTTGATTTACCGTACTCCTGATCCACAACCAAGAGCATACGCACTCGAAATGAATGTCGTTGGAAGATTCAAGGTTGGGAATACGACCCCTAAGCCTGATCCCAAGCCTGATCCCAAGCCTGAACCTAAGTACGAACCATATGATTATAAAGATGACCCTGATTGCGAGTGTATGAAAAGGCTAAATAACCAAAAGACCGACAGCCATATCCGATTCAACGACTTTTATGGTGAGGTAAAGATTCGCCCTAACTGTGCAGAAGACGATTCCTACGAGTTTGTTGATTTTAATACCGTTATTTACGAATGTGACCGCATCAAGACCGAGGAGGAATCCGGGGCCATCTTGGGCTTGGAAGACATGAGCACGTACGTCATGGGGCCTGAGACTAAATTGATTATCCAGACCGAAGAAGAAAACATCTCTAAAATTGAGATACTGCTAGGCACCATGTGGTCAAATGTTAAAAAGATGGCCAAAGGGCAAGCCCTTGAGATTGAGATGGGGCAATGCTCTTCTGGTCAAAACGGCACTATCTTCGCTTGTGAGGAGACGGGCAAGGAGTCGAAGGTGTGGCTGTTTGCGGGCAAGGTCACGGTCACCAACAATAAGACCAAGAAGGTCACCGTGTTGCAGCCCGGGCAGAACATCACCTGCAAGGGCAGCAGTTCCAATGTGCAGTCGTTCGACATCGAGCAGGGCGCGAAGAAGTTCGGTATCCCTATGGACAACATCACCAACCACTATACCAACAAGCCGATCAGCAAGCTCAACCTTGAGAGCATCTGTAAACCCAACAAAGGCACTGACTCCAAGAACACCACCACCGGCAAGAAACCCACTACGAAGAAAACCACCACCAAGCTGAGCAGCGACCAGACCCTTGAAGAAGGCGTGTACGTCATCCGCTTCGCCCACGACCCCGAATATGTGGTGACGCTGAAAGACGGGAAGGCGAAAAACGACAACACCGTTCAGCTGTGGAAATGGAGAAACGACAACTCGCAGAAATGGAGAGTGACCCACGAGAATGGGAAAATCGCCATCCGCAGCATGGTCGACAACAACTACGCCCTCGACGTGAAGAATTTCAACTACAGCAACAATACCGACATCATCCTTTACGGCTACCACGGCGGCGACAACCAGCTCTGGATACCCGAAAAGCAGAGCAACGGTTCCTATGTGCTGATGACAGCCGGCAACACAGCTTTCTGCCTCGACCTCTACGAAGGCGACGCCAAGAACGGCGGCGTGATCGAACTATGGAGCACTCACAAAGGATTCCAAGAGCAGTGGACCTTCGAAAAGGTTGAAACAACAGGCAAGCTGAAGACCAGCAACAATCAGAAAAGTGGTAACAAGCAGGTCAAACACGGCAATCAGAATAACAAGGGCAAGCAGAAAAAAACGCTTAAAATCAAAAGATAGGATTCGTTTTTGCAATCTTGCCGTCCATTCCTTCGACAAGTTCGGAAACCATCTGACAATGACTTGTGACAATGACAATGACCGCTCCAACGTATGTGAAAGCGGTCATAGTCACTGGTCATAGTACAAGAAATTGCAGTTTAAAATTGCCCCGTTACTTACTCATAAAACTGGTTTTCCTTCATATAAAGGAATGCCTTCTCAGGCATAAAATGCCTGACATCGCGCCCTTCTTTAATGCATTGGCGGATGAAGGTGGATGAGATCTCAATGATTGGGGTCTTCAGCACCGTCACTGAGGGGTAATTGATGAGCTCGCCGCCATCGTAACCCTCGCGGGGAAAGACCAAAAGCTCGTAGTTGTCGAGGATTTTTTGGTATTCCCGCCAGTTCTTGAAGTTTTGCAGGCTGTCCATGCCGCAGACGAAGACGAACTCGCTGTCGGGATGCTGCTCCGAGAGGGCGGTTAGGGTATTAATGGTGTAGGAAGGCGTGGGCAGGTGCATCTCGATGTCGCTGACATGGATGCGTGGGTCATCGCCGATGGCAAGCTGAACCATCTTGAGGCGCTCGTCATCGTCAAGCAAATCCTCTTTCTTCTTCAAGGGATTCTGTGGTGTGACTACAAACCACAGTTCATCCAAGTCGGAGAACTCGACTAGATAGTTGGCCAGCATCACGTGGCCGTGATGGATGGGGTTGAATGAGCCGGAGTAAATGCCTACTTTTTTCATGATACGATGTGAAACGGCCCTTCGACAAGCTCAGGGACCTTACCTTATTACTCGTCAAGAAAGGCTTGCACCACTTCGAGGATCTCACGTTTAGCGGTCTCGAGGTCGTCGTTGATGACAGTGCGGTCGAACTTGCCTTGAGCAAACTCCATCTCCCAAGCCGCCTTGGCGAGTCGCTTCTCAATCTCTTCCATCGAGTCGGTCTGACGGTTGATGAGTCGCTCGCGCAGCGCCTCAATCGACGGGGCTTGGATGAAGACCGACAAAGCTTGGTCGCCATAGTGGTTCTTGATGTTCACGCCACCGCACACATCCACGTCGAAAGCCACATGCTTGCCCTCTTCCTGCATCTGTGTGACCACGGAAAGCAAAGTGCCGTAGCAACGGCCGGGATAGACCTCTTCCCATTCAAGGAATTCGCCGTTCTCGACACGCTGCTTGAAGTCTTCCATGGTGAGGAAATAATACTCGCGACCGTTCACCTCTTCGCCACGGGGTGGGCGAGTGGTAGCCGAAACCGAGAACGCCATCTCAGGGATGTTGGCCATAACGTGGTTCAACAAGGTCGTTTTGCCCGAACCAGATGGGGCACTGAAGATTAGAAGTTTTCCTTTCATAGTCGTGTTTTTTTGCTTTCAGCAGTCAGCAGTCAGCTATCAGCATTAGCAATTGCTGACCGCTGACGGCTGATAGCTGATAGCTTATAAAATATTACATACCTGTTCCTTTATCTTCTCCAACTCGTCCTTCATCTTGACGACAATCTTTTGGATGTTCACCTCGTTGGCCTTCGAGCCTAAGGTGTTGATTTCGCGGCCCATCTCCTGGGCGATGAAACCGAGTTTCTTGCCCGCTTGGTCATCGTCGCAGCTCTCGTTGAAGTAGTTGCAATGTTGGCGCAGACGCACTTTCTCCTCGGTGATGTCGAGTTTTTCGAGATAATAGATCAGTTCCTGCTCAAAGCGGTTTTCATCGTATTGGCCGGATGTGGTCAACTCGCTGAGGTTCTTGGTGATGCGTTGCTTGATGACCTCATGGCGGCTCTTCTCGTAGGGTTCTACTTGGCCAAGCAGGTCAAGAATCAATTCCACGCGATGCAACAAGTCTTTCTTCAAAGTGTTGCCTTCTTGGATGCGGAAGCCATCGACAATATCCAAGGCTTGGTCGAGGGTTTCGGCCACTTTGGCGACAAAGGCTTCGTCATAGTTTTCCACGGGCACATTGAAGATGCCAGGCATACGGAAGAGGATGGAAGCCAAGTCATCGGCAGGAGCTACATTCAAGGCAACTGAAATGGCCTCAATTTGGTCTTTGTAAGCCTTCACGATGTCTTGGTCGATATGGTAAGTCTGGCTCAGGTCGGTGTCGGTGATGGTGATGACCACGTCCACCTTGCCGCGTTGCAGCTTAGCCCCGATCCTGTTACGAAAATCCAGTTCTGCAAAGCGCAATTCGTTGGGCAATTTCACCTGAAGGTCCAACTGCTTGCTGTTAAGGGTTTTGACTTCTACTGTTACTTTCTTCGCGTTGTAGGTTTGCTCGGCGATGCCGTAACCTGTCATGGAACGAATCATAATCTTTTATTTGCAAATAATACTAATGCTGGACAAATCCCCAGGATTCTTTGCCATAGAGATCGGTTTGTGCAATCGATGAGAGACTGACTTCTTTTGTCAGGTTAATCCTGGAGGAGAACACGCCAAAGCCACCCGAGACGTTGGTGTAGTCGGGCACGGTTTGTAAGAAGCCTGACTGCGAATTCACTTGAATGTAGTTGTATAGTTCATCGGCACCGGCTGACAATTGGATTTGAATGGGTTTTAGGTCGAAGGAACGCTCCACATTGGGATGATTGGCATCAAATACCGTATCACCACCGATGGCGGATTCCAGAAGGTGGAACAAGATGTTATTGTTGTAAGAGAAGAAACAAGATCCGTCTTCTGTATACAAATCATCAATGCTCTTGGCTCCGAATGTATATGACACCTGTTTGTCGACCATCGGGCCTCCATTGTGGGACTCATGGTAATTGAAAACGAACTTCAGGTCGTAAAAGACGGCATTTTCGGCTGTTGTAAATTTGATTTTGCTCGATTTATCAGTTGGCTCTGACGTGAAATGGAGAGAACCGTTTATGATTTTAAAATCATCTCCGCCAACAAGACCCGTTTCAGCCGAGATAGTGTCGTTGCCCTTGAAAACGAAGAGCTTGTACCTGTATTTGGAATGCCCGTTGTTGTTGTCAAACTTTTCTTTCTCGTTAGTGTAATACACTTTTTGGCTAGGCGAATAGAAAATGCCTTCCTCCTTGTCTTGTATTGTCGTCGTGTCAAGCATCAGCGTGTCGCCTGTGGGCAGATATTGGTTTCCATAACCTGATTTATATTCTACAATATAGGCTTTCAACTTGCCTGGATAATTGCATGAGTCGGCTATGAGAGCCACCTCATTGGCGTCGATGTGTGTGTCGTTGCTTCCAGAGAAAGCCCTGTTGATTCTTATGAAGTTGGTGTCTGCCGTGGCATTAAGCAAGCCGTAAATCACAGAGATGTCCTTGTAGTCGGCGTAGAGGTCCACATCGGTGGTGCAAGCATTAAAGAATGCCAAACTAGCCAGCAGCGAAAGAGACAAAAACAGTTTTTTCATTGTCCGATGAGTTTTGATAAGAAACTGCAAAGGTAGCAAATTTTCATAAAGCGCCGTATAATTTGAAAATTATTGCTCCTTGAAACCCCATGATGTCATGCCAAACAAATCTCTTTTGGCTCTGGCCGAAAGCTTTCCCTCCTTTTCGATAGTGGTACGCGAACAGAAAAGGCCATAACCTCCTTCGATGTTGGTAACCGGAGTAATCATGGTTAATGGACTTTCAATCTGTGCCTGGTTGGCGTTATAATAATCAATTAGCTCTTCTCCAGCGGCACTGATGGCCACAGTGAAGCCATCAATATAGCGAACGACATTGGGGTGATTGGGATTGATGACCGTGTCGTCACCTATGGCATTCTCAAGAGCATTGAACAACCAATTGACCGAGTACTCCTGATAATATGAATTCTCGGTATTTGGTATTTTCTGATAAGAGGAAAGAGGTTTTGTGCCAAACGAACGGCTGATGCTTTTTGGTTTTATTGGCTGTCCCTCATGCTGCTCGAGGTAGTTAAACTGCATTCTAATATCATAAATGGGCGCAACACCATCGGCCCTAAATACAATTTTTGCCATTGCATTGCTATGGGATTGCTGAAAACCCATACTCCCCGTAATTATCATGAACTCTTCATTGCCGACCATTTTGGTTCGAGCTGTGATTGTGTCGCCATTTGGTTTGACCACAACAAGCCTGTAAGCATATTTGTCTCCCCCTGTCCCTGAATTAAGTTGTTCTTCCGTGTAATAGACTTTCTGATCGGGAGCATAAAAAAAGCCCTCCTTCTTGTTGTGCAGGGTCAGTGTGTCAAACATCACTACACGACCAGTAGGTTCAAATGAATTCCCATGGGTGTTTTTCAGTTCAATGATTCGGACATCAAGCTTACCTGGATAGTTGCTCGAATCCGCGATCAAGGCCACTTCGTTGGCATCTATGGGATTGTCGTTCGTGCCACAGAAAGCGCGAATGATTTTGACATAATTGGTGTCAGTTCTCGAATTCAGCATGGCATAAACAATTGCCACGTCTTTGTGGTCGGCATAAATGTCTACATCAGTGGTGCAAGTGTTGAAAACAGCTATGCTAGCCAGCAGAAATGCAAGAAGTAATTGCTTTTTCATAGTATAAGTTAGTTGAGTTTATAGTAGCAACATTGTCGTGTTGTGGGCTATGCTGTGGAGTCACTAATCTTGTTTGAAGCCCCATGATGTCATGCCATACAACTCTCTTTTGGTATTGGCGGAGAGTTTTGCCACCCTTTCGATTTTGGTGCGTGATGAAAATAGGCCATAGCCGCCTTTGATGTTGGTGTAGGTCGTAATAAGCGACATGGGACTTTCTGCTTGGGCTTGATCGGCAATGTAATAATACGCCAAGTCATCACCGGCGGCACTGATGGTGATGACAAAGTCTTCAATGTAACGGGTTACGTTGGGATGATTGGCATCGTAAATCGTATCCCCGCCGATGGTATAGGCGAGGGCGTTGAACAACCAATTCTCGGAATACTCCAGATAATAAGAGTTGTTGGTCCCTTCAAGCTGGTGGAATTCACTAAGGGTTCTTGTCCCAAAAGAGCGGTCGACTGATTTTTTCACTATCCCTTGGCCGTTCCTTTGCTCACGGTAGTTGAACTGTATTGCGACTTCGTAAAGAGAGGCTAAACCATCTGCCCTAAACATGATTCTCCTTACCGTTTCAGTTGGGGCTGCCTGAAAGCCTACACCACTTGTCAAGATGGCGAATTCCTCGTTGCCGACCATACCAGTCTGGGCGGTAAGAGAGTCCCCGTCGGGTTTGACCACGACAAGACGGTATTTGTATTTGTTTCCGTTCTCGCCGGTGTTGAAATGTTCCGTGGTGTAATAGAAGGTTTGGTTGGGTGAATAGAAAGTGCCCGCCTCTTTGTCGTGAAGGGTTATCGTGTCCAATATCATAACACGGCCAGTAGGTTCGTAGTAGCTGCCGTGGGTGCTTTTCAGCTCAATGATACGTGCATCCAACTTGCCCGGATAGTTGCTCGAGTCGGCAATCAGCGCCACCTCCCTGGCATCAATAGGGTTGTCGTTGGTGCCGCAGAATGCGCGAGTGATCTTGATGAAATTAGTGTCGACTTTCGGATTCAGCATGGCATAGACAATGGGAATGTCTTGGTATTCGGCGTATAGGTCAACGTCGGTGCTACATGAGGTAAAAATAGCAATGAATAATGATATAATTAGTATAAAATGTAATTTTTTCATGTTGAAACAATTTATTTGATACGGCAAAAGTAGTGTTTTTTTCTTTCCCTGCAAATTATTTTACATTTATTTCTATTTTTGTCCTCAAATAATTCCAATCAATATGAAAAGAACAGCTATACTTATCATGCTTCTCCTCTTGGCTTTCATTTCAAATGCCCAAGTGGAATACCTTTACGACTTCAACAGCCTCACTGAAGGCTCACAGAACCTCAACGGCCAAGACGGCTGGGTGACGCATTACCAGACTGCCACCTCATCGCAGGACTTCGACGTCAGCTATGTCTGTGGCTCCGACATGGCCCCTGATGAATCCATGGCCATTTGGTATCCCTATGGTGGTTCGGGTGTAGGTCGCACGGCTACACGCAAGGCTTCGCCCAACTTCGACTTCAACTTCCAAAACGGAGGTATCATGGACCTTGAAATCGACATGAACCGCACATGGTGGGGTAGCTTTTTCGGTGTGGGATTCGATGCCGACGGCGACGGCCACATCCTGCCTGGGATGACCGACCCCGATGGCGGTGTCTATCTCTTTGTGAAGAGCCAAGGCGACAGCGGCCACGCCCGAGTTCACCTGCCTGATGGCTCCCATGTCGATTTCGACTATGAACAAGGTGGTTGGACGCGCTACAAGATGTCGTTCGACTTCACGGCCTACGATGGCGCAGGCGCTGTGACGGTGTTCGTCAAGCCCGGCTGCGAGGGCGAATGGATACAGATGGCGGGCTGCACCAACGTCTGCATGAACCTCTCCCCTGGCAGCGGCGACAAGCTTGACTACCAAGTGTGGGACGGCATCTTCTTCCACTCGCAAGGCGGCACGGGCGGCTTCGACAACCTCCTCGTGCGTCAGCAGCCCGACGGCAACGCCCAACTCATCGAAATGGAGGACATTCCGAACCAATTGATTTTCAACGACCCAATTGCTCTTGAAGCCACGGCTTCATCGGGACTACCTGTATCTTTCGAGATGATGGAAGGCCCTGCCACCATCAGTGGCAATGTGCTTACCTTGTCGGGTGAGACGGGTGTGGTCAAGTTCAAGGCCACGCAAGCCGGCAATGCCAATTGGCTGCCCGCTCCCGACGTGGTGAAGACCTTCGAGGTCGTTGACCCATATGCCTATGAACCTGAAGTAAAGATTCGCCGTCCCTACAATGGTACCAAGGTCTATATGGACGACCTCCATCCCGTGATGATTGTCGTCTCGGCTTATATCGAGCATCCCGAAGTCATTAAGTTCACCAGCATCACGGCCGATGTCGAAGGGCAAGACATTGCCTTGCAGACCGACTATCCAGACGACCCTGACAACGGCTATTACTATGGATTCTTCACTCCCTTGGGCTTCACCAATTATGGCATAAACGTCAGCGTGACCCAAAGTGGAGGGAAAACAACGACTTATCACACCAATTTTGAAGTCACCGACCAGATTGACAGTCAATTGGACGTAGTGACGATGAACGGCGACCTCGTCTGTACACCGACCGTACACAGCGCAAAGGGTGAATATGTGTTTCCCTCACACGTCGGCGCCTTCAACGAAATCGTGGCACATTACGACCACACCTGCGTGAACGGCAACTGCGACCCTTACGACCGTGTGGGCGGCGTGAAAATACGCAACTACCGTGGCGAATGGATGGAACTGTTCCGCTACATCACGCCTTTCGGCGTGCAATGCGAAGACGATGTCGACATGAGCGACTACACTTCTATGCTGCAAGGCTTGGTGGAACTAGAGTTTTATATGGAAAGCTGGGGCGGTAGCGGTTACGACCCCACCTTGGTTTTCAGCTTCACCAAAGGCACGCCAGACTACCTCTATGTCGACGTGGACGAGATTTGGTTCGGCACCTTCGCCTTCGGCGACTATGCCAACCAACAGCCTGTGCCAGTTGTTGACTATCGTTTCAGCGAGAACGCCCAAACGGCCAAGCTGAAGATGACCACCACTGGCCACAACTGGAGCAGTGGCACCGCCAACACCTACAACACAGGAAATGCCGCCGAATTCTATGAAGCTACGCACCACTTCTTCGTGGACGGCCAAAGCAAATACGACCAGCACCTGTGGCGCACCTGCACCCCCAACCCAGCCGGCTGCCAACCCCAAAACGGCACCTGGACCTACAACCGCAGCGGTTGGTGTCCCGGCAGCATCGGCATGGTGTGGGACTTCGACCTGACGGAATACCTCTCTGCCGGACAAGCCGAGTTGTTCTACCAGTTCGACCCGACCTACCTCGACTATTGCCATCCCAACCATCCCGACTGCGTCGACGGTGTGACCTGCACCGAATGTGCCGCACCAGACAACCCAGTGCTGCGCGTGGCGGGCAAGGTGGTCACTTTCAGCAACGATGAAGACCTGTTAGTGAGTGTCCACGAGGGCCATGCCGAATCCGCTTTCAATGCGGAGATTTATCCCAATCCTGCCAAGGGGCAGTTCACCCTGAGCACCGATTACGAAAAGGGAGCCGTGAGCGTGATGGTGCTCAACATGCAGGGACAGATTGTGGCCACCTTCACCGTAGAAGGGCAGCGCACCATTGATGTGAGCCGTTGGCCTGCTGGGGTTTATACGGTGCAGATGCTCGGTGGCAACTTGGTGACGCGAAAATTGGTGGTGGAATAGTTTTACTCCTTCACCACCTTCCGCACGCACTTGTGTCCTTCCTCGTCGGTGATGCTGACGAAATAGACGCCCGCGGGCAGAGGAGCCATGTCGATGTGGAGCTCATTGCCCTTGCCATGCACGCCGAGTATCCGCTGCCCGAGCATGTTGAGCACCTCGGCTTGTTGAAGGTTTTCGCCCGTGACGGTGACCATGCCGCTGGTGGGGTTGGGATGGATGATGGCAAAGGCGTTGTCGGTTTCGCTGTTTTCCTCAACACCTAGTATGTCAGTTTGCCCCCAACGCAAGGGATAGTCGGGAACGATGCAGTAGGCTGTTCTGTCGAAGCCATGATGAACAATACGTTTCCCGTTTTTTACAGAGATTACTCTGTCATAGGTTTCAAACCACCCGTAGTAATACCGGTCATCGCGTCGGATACGGAAGCCATAATGCGTGTAACGGACAGCATCACATCCATTAGGACCAGACCATCCAACATACGTTACCCAGTCTTCTTCTGCAACTTCTGATAGGATTATGTTTGTGCTGTCTGGTTCAATGGCACAAATCCTCATATTGGAACCAGATGTAAACAGCTCAGGAGCACATATCGACCCTCCAGCACCAAAGCCAGGATCAAATGTCAACATCTGCATCGCCAAATCATCAGGTTCTCCATCTACATCAAGATCTATCCACACAGGGCCCAATTTCACCCAATAGATTAAAATGGAATCTGGCTCGAAATCCCTATAGATGATTTCGCCTGTTTGGGCGAAGGCTCCTGAAAATGGCAAAAGTGCCAAAAGAGCTAAGATGAGTTTCGTCTTTTTCATAGTTCTATGTTTTTTAATGATTTCTTTATAATCCTATTCTGGGCAATCTTGCCTAATTACCGTAAATTCACATCCGTTGTTCGCTTGGAGCTTTCTTTGTTACTCCTCATCGCAATTATCTTGACATCCCTCATTCAGAATTTCCAATGTGCTATTTCCTGGACAGAAAAACTCGCCTTGGATTTCAACAGTTGGTGCATTGAGAATGCAGTGATCCTTAACTGGGATGACAAAAGAAGCAGAAGAGGGTATTTGGATTTTCTCACTTGCAAGATAATAAGACAGTGGCGAGTTTGTATTGTCGTAAGTAGTAAGTGTTATTATATCTTGGCAGGTGCTGTTGGTGCAATGGAAGAAATTTACTAAAGGATCACCGACAATAGTAAGGCCAAAATACCAAGATATTTTTTGAATACTGGTCATGTCATAAATGCTATAACCATTTCGCCACCAGTCAACAAAAGCTTGTCCCATTGTTTCTCCATTAGAAAGTGGGGTATAGAAATTTTGCATATCCAACATGGATCCAGTTTTAGTACTACCAATTAGGGTTAAAACATGGGAATTAGGTCCATAAACATAGCCTCCTCCGATATACCCATTGCAATCCCATCTACAAGCTTGGCAGCAATATAGATTCATACCGATGGCATTTACTCCATTATCATAAATCGTCGAATTGTGAATGTGAACACGTAATGTATCATACAAATTTGGACCTATAGGAACAAGTGAATCAAAAATATGTTCAAATGAATTAGAATGACTTGCTAATTGAATGAACTCATAATTGTCGTCTGTTAGTCTATTAAGATAATCTTGTACACAAAAATCAGGATCAGACGATGTAATCGTATCGCAATTCATTATACTATTATATAAATATTTGATACCAGAAATAAGATCCGTTGAACCATTCCAAGTTGCATTGGTATATGATAGACCATGCTTTTTATTAACTTCACGATGCCCTATCCAAAACATATGGTTTTTATCCATATACTTTTCAAACAGTTCCAATTCGTCACTTCCATTGCCTACATTCTTCGCACATATTCGCCCGACAAATATTTCGGGATTAAAATCATCATTGTAGTTATCAAAGATTCCATCATGGTCGCTATCATTCCAAGTTGCATCTAAATCCATATAATACATATCACATAGCCAACTATAAACTCTATCTCTAAATACATCTGTACCTTCATACGATGCCGACGCAATGTCTCCAATAAACACAGTTCCATCTAAATCTGTCGCATCATTTAATATTAAGTTTTTGACATCAACACAGTTTTCTCCTTTAATTACCACCATCTTAATTTCACATCCATAAACATTGTAAATGTCATAAGCGTACCTTCTAATACGGTATTCGCATGATGCGTAAAGTGTGGAATCGGCAAAAATCAAAATTTTGTTTAAAACATGGTCTTGTAATCTTTTTGGAAGATGCAAGACTTCTAAACTATAAAGGGCACCTTCGTCAACAAAAGTGTTGATATAAGTATTATTCGGTATCGCTAGATCTATTTCATTAAACAATCTACTTAATTCGGTCAGGTCGGGTTGATTTTGGGTCTGTGCTTTCACAAAAATCAACATACATAATACAAATAGTATATGGTATTTTCTCATTTCAAAAGGATTTTTTTAAATACAACATTACTGTTACTTAATTCAATTCGAAGGAACAACAAGCCCTGAATTCCAAGGTTACTAAATTGAATCTTATTGTCATGGCACAATTTGGATAAAACGAGACATCCTTTGGAATCCATGATATCAATATACACGATGGCTTGATCTCTACTGGAAATACTAAACATATCATTGGCAGGATTAGGGAAAACTTCAACCTTTGATAAATTCAATTCTTTTGTACTTGTTTCTCCGTTTATTTCTGTGATAAGAATGAAAAAAATAGGATTCCTATAATTATTCATTATCATCCTTGGAATAAAGGTGGCGGTCACTTCTTCATAGTCAGAGTAATGAATTGTGTCATTGCCGACAATAAAAGTGTGATAGAGATAATCATTGGATATTGGATCCCAGACCATTGGGTTGTCAATATAATGATGACCTTTGCTATAAAATGACATGTTTATGCCTGGTATTGGCGGCCCAATATTTATATATGGAGTTCCTTCATCTGTCAGCATTCCTGTTAGAGTTATTTGCTCCTCCGTTTCCAGTTTTATCACCTCCATTGCATTGAAAGGCACACCGAAAAGATCATGATGAATTGCTTCAAAACCGCCAGCTACAACCGGTGTGTTGTTGCCAAAAGTATGCCTGATGTCATATAACGTGTACCTGTTTTGGAGGACTCCTTTGTTTGTCACATAACGGTGCATCTCTCCGTCAAATACCGAAAGATAAGGCGCTTCGCCACGAGGCCAAGAAAGACATAGGTCATTTTCCGTAGTAAGTGTGCCACTAATGGTCGAATCCTCCGTGTCATACGGGAGTGCATCAATCAGTTCGAAGACATAGAAAACATTGCCGTTATAGTCAGTCAAGCTATTGTTTTCGCCAACGAAGAGATACCGTTTGTCTGCTATAAGAGTCCTTCCGTTAACGACAAGAGGCATTTCCGTCTGAAGTTCTCCATCGATTGTAACGTAATATATTTCTGTCCCACTATATTTGACAAAGCTGGCTGCCGAAACAGGATCGGGTCCTGGATAGACAATGTCGCGGAAATCAAAAAAGCCAAGGATTTGTCGACGTGTTGAATTAAGGTTATTGCTGATGTCGATGGCTTGAAATATTTCCCCATTCCCATCTTCCATTTCCACAACAGTTCCCTTAACCTCAATCTCATTGCCAACCGGGATGGTGTCGTAATGGATAACCAAATCCTCCAAATAAGGATTCGGCCAGTAGTTGTCAACCATCACATAATATGTCTCACCTTCGGAGATGATGGCAAAACGGTCGTTACACACATTTTGTTCAAAGTAAGGAGCGTCAACTCTACTTACCACACCTGTGACGTTTATTTCTTGCGCTTGCATCGTCACCCCTCCCGCCATCAGCAGGAGCGCAAATAGGGTGTAAAGTCTTGTTGCTTTCATTTCAAAGTGTTTTTCTGTGTTATGCAGGCAAAATTATTAAAAAAAAACACAAAAAAAGCCATCTGTCAAGCCCTAAAACGGTTTTGTCCCTATCTTTTTCGATTTTGAAATTTTCAATATATTGAAATTCAAATGTTTATGAAAAATCAGATTGGGGAATTGTCCCTATTTTTTCTTGGTTTCATGAGAAAGGAAGGTCAATAACGCAAAAGACCCACCCCTTTCGAGGCAGGTCATTTGCTCGTTTCCATTAATTCTGGATTACTTTTTGTCTGGATTGCTTCGTCGTTCCTCCTCGCAATGACGCAAAGCGAGTCATACGCGCGAAGCCATTCAGCATTCAGCATTCATAATTCTGCATTCAAAATTACATCATCCCGTCCATTCCGCCGCCCATGGGCATAGGAGGTGTAGGAGGCGTAGGCTCCTTGTGGTTGCTGATGACGCACTCGGTGGTCAGCAGCATGCCAGCGATAGAAGCAGCGTTCTCCAAAGCCACTCTCGACACCTTGACGGGGTCGATGACACCCGTGGTGAGCAGGTTCTCATACACCTCGGTGCGGGCGTTGAAGCCGAAGTCACCTTTGCCTTCCATGACCTTGTTGACGACGACCGAGCCTTCCAAGCCGGCATTTTCAACAATCTGGCGCAGCGGCTCTTCCAAGGCGCGCTTGATGATGGCAATACCCGTGGTCTCGTCCTCGTTTTCGCCCTTCATCTTCTCAATGGCCTTGATGGCACGGATGAAACCGACACCGCCGCCAGGGATGATACCCTCTTCGATGGCAGCACGAGTGGCGTTCAAAGCGTCCTCGACGCGGTCTTTCTTCTCCTTCATCTCAACCTCGGAAGCGGCACCCACATAGATGACTGCCACGCCACCGGCCAACTTGGCCAAACGCTCTTGCAGTTTCTCGCGGTCGTAGTCGCTTGTGGTGATCTTGATTTGGGCCTTGATCTGGTTGGTGCGGCCTTCGATGTCCTTCTTGGCACCGTGACCGTTCACGATGGTGGTGTTGTCCTTGTTGATGCTGACCTTGTCGGCCTGGCCGAGCATTTGCAGGGTGGCATCCTCAAGTTTGTAGCCCTTCTCTTCGCTGATGACAGTGCCACCAGTCAGGATAGCGATGTCTTCCAACATCTCTTTTCTACGGTCACCGAAGCCAGGAGCCTTGACGGCAGCGACTTTCAGCGAGCCACGCAGACGGTTGACCACCAAGGTAGCCAAGGCTTCGCCGTCGATGTCTTCAGCGATGATGATGAGGGCACGACCCGTTTGCAGGGTCTGCTCGAGCACGGGCAGCAAGTCCTTCATCACGGAGATCTTCTTGTCGTAGATCAGGATGTAAGGATTCTCGTAGACGGCTTCCATCTTCTCGGTGTTGGTGACGAAGTAAGGCGAGATGTAGCCACGGTCGAACTGCATGCCTTCGACGACGTCGACATAGGTGTTGATGCCCTTGGCGTCCTCAACGGTGATGACACCTTCTTGCTTCACCTTGCTCATAGCCTCAGCGATAAGGCCGCCGATTTCACTGTCGTTGTTGGCGGAGATGGTAGCCACTTGTTTGATCTTCTCATTGTCGCCGTCGACCTTCACCGACATCTTCTTCAGCGAAGCGACCACAGCGGCAACAGCCTTGTCGATACCGCGCTT
>JAEEGH010011141.1_pt1 | contig 20468 bp, 23 predicted proteins | sample 9134181 | NCBI WGS metagenome assembly JAEEGH01 (sample SAMN16246544, study PRJNA631951) | gut metagenome | biome: gut microbiome; feature: rumen; material: DP-attached | host: Bos | place: Iran: Karaj | collected 2018-10
TAACGTCTGAAAGAGGAAGGAAATGAAACGGTGACAAATTGTCACCAGTTGAAGCTTCGTGCTGCAGACGGCAAGATGCGTCTTACGGATGTTGCAGATCCCCTGTCTGTACTACCCTAGAAAAAGTTGAATGGAATGAAAAAGTTAGCCAAAATGGTACACTATTCAAATAATATTTGTATCTTTGCCCCCAAGAAATTAAAGATATAAGAATATGGTAGTAGTAACAGGCAGAGACTTTAGGGCAAACACAGCAAAGAACGTAGGTGTGGCACTTCGTGGTGAGGACGTGGTAGTGAAATCACGTGCTGGCAGTTTCCGTGTCGTTCCCATCAGCGAGGACGATATCATCATCAACAAACGCGACCTGGCTGAAGAATTCCGTGGTGCACTCATTGAAGCCAAGGAGTCGATTGAAGGAAAGCGAAAGTTGAACACTTTAGACAACCTGATTAATGAGCTTCGAGCGTATGTTAATACAACACAAGAATAAGTTTCTGGTATTTGCCACTCGTTTATTAAAAGATGTATAAATTCGTCGTAAATCGTTTTATTCTCCAAAAGATTTCGTATCTTTGTAGCCACGAATTAAGATAATTGACAATGACAGATATACGAACGATAACATCAAATGCCAAACCATTCTTAAAATGGGCTGGAGGTAAAGGGCAATTGCTCTCACAGTTGGAAGACTTGTTACCAGTCGGAATTGAAGACAGGGAATTAACATACATTGAGCCGTTTGTGGGCGGCGGAGCAATGTTGTTTAATATGCTGAATAAATATCCTAATATTGCTAAAGTGGTCATTAATGACATTAATCCCTATTTGGTGACAGCATATCGAGTTATCAAGGATAATCCTGAAGATTTGATAGATCGACTTGCGGCATTGGAACATGAATACTTTGCTTTGGAGAATGAGGAAGCGAAGAAGGCCTTTTTTCTTGGTGTAAGGGAAATATTTAATGAAGAAACGTTGGATGATATAGACCGCACTAAGTATCTTCTATTCCTTAATCGCACCTGCTTCAATGGGCTTTATCGTGTTAATGCCAAAGGAAAATTTAATGTACCTTTTGGACGTAATTTACATCCAACCATCTGTAATGAGGCTACAATCAAAGCTGATAGTGCAGCATTGAATCGTACAAACTTAACGATATTGAATGGTGATTTCGAACGAACATTTGACCACATTGGAGAAGGTTATAACTTCTTCTATTTTGACCCTCCATATCGTCCGCTTAATGCAACATCGAGTTTTACTTCTTATTCTAAAGAAGATTTCAATGATGAGGAGCAAATCAGGCTACGCGACTTCTGCGCATTACTGAATGAACATCAGAATATCGACTGGATGCTTAGCAATGCTGATTGTTCTGCAAAAAATCCAGAAGACAGGTTCTTTGAGGATATTTATGACAACTTCAACATCAACCGTGTATATGTAGCTCGCGCCATCAATGCAAATCCAAGCAAACGAGGCAAATTGACAGAGTTGCTTATTAGCAATTATGAACCTCTGCCAAGAATTGCAAACCAAATAAGAATAGCCTTATGATTAGCAGTAAAGTAATCGAATATATGCGCCCTTTGTTTGATATTATCAGCAATTCTAAGGGCAAAACCATTGGAGAGATAAAAGACGAGTTGAACATCGAACGCTCTAAGATGGTAAAAGGTGCATCTGGCCTGATAGTTGAGAACCTACTTGGTATAGAGAACAATAATCGCGATGAAGCTGACATCCCAGAGATTGGCTGTGAGATAAAAATTCTGCCGTTGCAGAAGAATCGCGATGGTTCTATCAAAGCCAAAGAGCCAACGGCTATTCAGATGATAAACTATATGGAGGTTGCCAAAGAAACTTGGGAAACCGCCAAACTTAGAGGCAAGATTGCTCTGACATTCTGGGTTGTTTACTTGGCAAAGAAGAATGGTAAGGCTCTTAACCAAAACGATTATGTCATTGTGGACTATTTCTTGGATCATCCATCAGATGTTCAGAATGGCGTATTCAAAACTGACTGGGAAGAAATACAAAGCTACATCAAGGAGGGTCGTGCAGATGAATTGTCTTGCAGCATGGGTGTATATCTGGAACCAAAGACTAAGGGTGCCAACAATCAAGACAAAACGGATGCTCCTGACGGAAAAGGTGGTATAACAAGAGCACGTAGAAGAGCTTTCTATTATAAGAAGAACTATACCAATACCGCTATTATACCCAATCTTGATTTATCATCGATAAAGAAAAAGTGATGTTGCTATGGATAAGCTATCAAACTTTTGTTCTGAAATAAAGGCTGCTATCGGTGAGGCAGATACCTTGTCTGTGGATGATGCGAGGAAAGTAGTCAAAAGTATCAACGACTTCCTCTATACCAATTATCCTGGCATTGGCACTACTCTGGAACTTGGTGAATACAGAGAGTATTTCTCTGACTTCCATAAGTTCTGGGAGATACATCACAAGGAGATACTTGATTGCAAGATAGATGATGAAAAGTGCGAACAAGTGGCAGATGCATTACGTGCCATATATGTAAAAACAGATGGTGACGCATTTAGTGAGTTGTATGATACCTGTGGCTTAAGTAACGAAGATGTTTGTCGAGTCAGGTTTCTGACTGCGAATCAAGATTTTCGAGGGTCATTAGAGTTCGCAAAACTCGCAAAGATATTCAAGACGGACCCATCTATCTTTGATGAAGAATTGATTGCAGATGACTCTGCCGCGTTTATAGGCAAGATAGGAATAGCAGACAAATCTCAAAATGACAAGAGAAATGGATATGCTGAAACCATTTCAAAATTTCTGCTTGATAAAGGATGTGACCCTTATGGTTTGATAGACAAATACGATAGAGACATCTTCAAACTCAGAGAAGCAATTATTGCATGTGATGGTGCTGGATACGGCAACAAGAAAACAGATATGTTCCTTCGCGATATGGTGGTCTTAGGAGTTTGGGAGAATGTAAGTGGTTTTGATAAAATCGATGTTGCCAGCGATGTAAACACCATCAAAGTAGCATTAAGAACGGGTATTATCAAGACGAAAATTCCTTTGGTCTCAAGCTTCCTCGATATTTTCTGCCATCAGTACAGTTACATTGAAACAATGAATGCTAGCGCGTGGCGAAGAGTTTGGGAAATCTGGAACGAGAAGTATCCGGCAGAATGTATTGAAAGCCCTTGTCTCATAGATTACTTTGTCTATAACGTCATAGGAAAACAATTCTGCAAAGAAATTCTCTATCAGTTCGAGTGCGAAACTCATGCCCATACCTTTATGTGGCACTCTGGGAGAAACAAGACTTGCCAAGTTTGTTTGAAGAATGGAATTAAAAAAGTAAAAGCTCAACCCATAGCAAGAATGATGCCTTGTTCCAATGAAGAAGGATATGTTGCTATTCAAGAGACACCTTACGTATTGTCATTGCCTGATGAACAGAAAATCAGCGAATGTCCCTTCAAAGAAATTTGTCAAGAGAACCGATACTTGCAACCACCAAAATCCATCAGCATTTTGGGACAAACTGGATGGACTACGGCCTATGCAAGAAAGAACGAAGGTGGTGGAGGATTAATGGCATAGCTTATGAAACCTTTTTATAAATCATCCAACCACGATTTCAATCTGCTTCATGGCGATACGTTTGAATTGCTGCCGCAGTTCAACTTCAAGTTCGACATGATATTTGCTGACCCGCCATATTTCCTTTCGAGTGGTGGCATCAGCGTTCAGAGTGGCAAAGTGGTATGCGTAGATAAAGGCGACTGGGACAAAAGCATGTCTCAGGATGACATCAACGCCTTTAACTTGAAGTGGCTCTCGCTATGCAGGGAGAAGCTGAAAGATAATGGCACAATTTGGATTTCTGGCACATACCACAATATCTTTTCTGTGGCTAACTGTCTGACCCAACTTGGATATAAGATACTGAATGTTATTACGTGGGCCAAGACAAATCCACCGCCCAATATATCCTGCCGTTACTTCACCTATTCAACAGAGTTCATTATATGGGCCAGGAAGAAGGAGAAAGTGCCTCATTACTATAATTACGAGTTGATGAAGATGATCAACGATGGCAAACAAATGACAGACGTTTGGCGTTTGCCTGCTATTGCACCTTGGGAAAAATCGTGCGGCAAGCATCCCACACAAAAGCCAATCCCATTGCTTGCCCGTATCATTATGGCATCAACAGAACCTGGCGCTTGGATTCTCGACCCGTTCGCAGGCAGTAGTACTACCGGTATTGCCGCCAACCTTCTTGGACGTAGATTCCTTGGTATTGAACAGAGTGAGGAATATGCCAAAATGGGAGTAAGGCGCCGAATAGAAATCAATCGATTAGACACTTTCTACGAATACAAGAAAAAGATACACGATATCAATAAGTATGATGTCAGAAACCAGCAATCTTTCTATTTTGCTGAGGACACGCAGACGGATAGTTATGTCAGTCGCGAAGAAATAGAGGAAAGACTGCCTTTCTTGGAGGATGATGCTATTATAAAGTGACATCAAGAACGAAAAATCGGGGAAAAGTTTGGGTTATTCAGCTTTTTTCCTTAATTTTGCATGCATCTTACACCAGCGATGGTGTGGATGCATACATTTTGACATATACGTCGTCTAAGTTTCGATACCTCAAAGAATCTGGTAAATTCAAGTAAGGCATAAACTGTATTGGGAACTTAACGAGACGAACGTCTTATGCTGCTAAAACAGCGTGGGACGGAAAGTCTTGTTGACCCTTTCCCAAAAGCGGGTGCCTTACCAGAGCCTCTTTGAGGTATAGGATTATTTGAAACTACCGTCCTCACGCTTTTTATCTAATAGTATGTCTTTGGGGTGTTTGTTACATCCTGAAATATTATATTTTTAAATCTTTAACTAAAACGAAACAATTATGAAACTATTTCTTATGGAAGGGGTCTGTTTGACCCGAGGCAAGGAAACCTACGCTTGCAGTAGCCTGGGTTTCCGAAATGAGAACACAAACACGAGTGTCAACACGAACTGCAAGAAAGGAGGGATGACGCTATGGCGAAGTTAAGTCAACTCCTGACACTGGAGAGAATGCTGAATGCTTACGACAACATGAATACCAAGGATGCCTGGATTATTGAAAAGCACGCCGTTTGCACTGGAGAACTGATGGACGACATCATCGCAAAACTAACCAGACTTCTAAATAGTAAGACAACATTGAGTTGCAGAAATGTGCTGGTGGCCAACTTCGAAACCATGACAAACACGGCTCACTGGCTGAAAAGCAAACTGTTCATTGACCTACCTAAAGCGTTGGGAAAGGCATTGAGAGAGAAGATAGTACAAATGGTGGATTTGCTGAAAGCACTGATGGTGAAGATAATAGATGTGGACGAATTTGCCGAGAGATTCTTTGAGCGGCTGAAAAAGAGATATTGGAAAGGCAGGACAACCGACTATGAGCTATGGAAAGCACGACAATCGAAACTGACAATTGAACGACTGACGGAATACCAGGCAGAACTGACTGCGAACATGCTGATTATGGGTGTTCTGAAATTCGACGAGGCCCCATCTGGACAGGAGATGGAGGACGTGGATATGCAGATGCTGAGAAAGAAGCTGAAAGACGGCAAGGTGTTGCCCGATGGCTTCGAGATAGAGTGTGCCAAACTGCGTCGCTACTCGCATTGGGAGGGCGACAGGTTTGTGATTGACTACCATCTGCTAAGGAAATACCTGTACTGCATCTTTGGCAAACTGACCAGCCACCAGCATATCAAGATGTTTGAATACGATATCCAGATGATGCAGATTCATGAAGATATAGAGCGACTGAAGAAGGAGGAAGGACTTATAGAGGAAAAGAAGGAAGGAAACGGCAACCTCATGAGCAGGATGCGGCGAACCATTGACACAATGAGGCAAGAGGGGGAATTGAAGCATCTCTATGACTATACATGGCTGATGATGGCTATGAATGAGAACTGCGATTTGCCGAGTTTCGATACGCCAACATCGTTCAGAGAATATCTGATTAATATTGGTATCAAGAAAGGTATTCCCAACAGGAGTACCATCAGCAAATACTATGACAAGGCACGCGGACAATTGCCAAACTGGACTTTCGACGATGCCGACGGGACAGAAGCTATTCGAAGGAATAACGTTGGAAAACGCTTTCTGAATCTGGTTAAGCGTGAATAATTCCCACAAACGTTCCCACATTTATTCACAAACCCTGTTACTTATTCACGGTGCGGTTACTCGACTTGCACCGTGTTTTTTTTGTGCCTACCTTCGCACCGTCGAAAGACAAGACCGGTCTTTTTTAAAATAAAAAAATGTAATAATGAAAAAATGAAAAGAATTATGGCAAGGAAAAAAGGAAAGAAGAGTGAACTGCAACAGAAGCAGGCGTTGGAGAACCAGTGGGCGTTCGAGCTGGCGCACCGTATGATGGACGAGTCGGGGCTCGACCAAAGCAAGGCACTGCGGCAGGCGTATCTGGTGCGCGAACTGCTGGGGCATTTAGGATTTGGCATCGTGACGTTCGAATACGTCAAGCGCGACGGCACGCTGCGCGAGGCGCGGGGTACGCTGTGCCAGCGACTGATGCCGCAGCAGGAGGCGGGGGACAAGAAGTCGGGCAAGCGGCGCGACGACGACCGCATGGACTTCGCCTACTGGGACTGGGACAAGAAGGCGTTCCGCGCGTTTCGGGCTGAGAATGTGGTCAGAATCTGTGCAGTGAGCATCCCGAACTACATGGAAAATAAGAAATAAAAATGTAAATGATTATGACAAGAGAAAGAAAGCTTGAACTGACAAGAAAAATCGGCTTGTTCGGTCTGTCGGACCTTAGGAAGTTGGCGCCGATTGGCGACCTTGGCTATGCTAACGGCTGGTACGGCCCGTTTGGCGACGGTTCGTGGATGAACGGCGGTATGGAGCGTGCCATCATGAAGGCGTTCTACGAACAGGACAAGAAGGAACGGTTTGATAGTCGTTCGTGGGATTCGGGCTATCGCAGAACGGATCATCATTCGTTTGTTAATGAACTTGGCCTTTCATGGTCGGTGGATTCAGGTGATTAGGCGTATGGAAAGAGACAGGGAAAAAATGGTAAGGTATCTGCAGCAACGCTACTGGTACGATGCTGCACAGGGTGTGGTGCGCAACCGCAAGAATCAGGTGATTAAGGGCTTTGAAGACAGTAAGGGCTATTTGATATTAAATGCCAGATTTGACGGGACGAGGCATATGGTTATATTGCACCGATTGGTCTGGGTGTTGGTCTATGGCAGGTTTCCGAAGCAGATTGACCACATCAACGGCAACCCGAAGGACAACCGCATCGAGAACTTGCGGGAGGTCAACCAGAGCGAGAACGACATGAATCGCGTGTTTTCGTGGAAGCCAAACCCATCGACGGGATTGCCAGGGGTTTATAAAGTCAAAGGCGTTTATCAGGTAAAAGTTCAAGACAAGCAATTGTATTTCCGCGACAAGTACGAGGCGTTCCACACGCTGACGATGCTGGGAAGAATGTGGAATGAGGAATAAAAAAGACAACAAAGACAACAAGGACAACATTTTAAAATTCGATGACTAAAGAAAAAAAGTTGTTTAAGTTGTTCAGGTTGTCTTCTAAAAAAAAAGAATTATGATTGCAAAGAATAATATTTTCAATATTCGCGCCGGACGGGCGCAGTGGTTGGGAATGACGGGCACCTGCAAGGGCTTCGTCGAGTTTGAAACACGTGAGCACGGCATCCGCGCGTGGCTGGTACTGATGCGCAACTACCGACGGCGGTACGGCTGCCGTACCATTCGCCAGATCGTGACGCGCTTTGCGCCGCCCTCGGAGAACAATACCGAGCGCTACATCCGCTACTGCTGTCAGGTAGTCGTAGTGGGTGACGGTGCGGACATCGGTCAGGACATCATGTACGCCATGCTCGGCGTGGCTATGGCGCGGATGGAGACGGGCGTGGCCCTGGACATCTCGGAAGTCCGCGAAGTCATGAAAAAGTATCATATTACGATTGTATAGACTATGGAAGTGAGATATATTGGAGAATTGAGGCGGGGCCTCGTCGGCGAACTGGAGAGAATTGAGTCGGAAGAGGAGCGTCAGGCCATGTTGGGCGCCATCGTGGAATACTGCATGATGATGGAACGGAAGCAGCAGCTGAGGCTGGTGGTTCGCGAGTCGTACTACCGCGTGGCCTACCACGTGTTCAACTACCTGCGTCGCAACAGGCAGCTGGCTCGTCGCGAGGGTGCGTTCGACAAGGACGTGAAGTTGGTTTTGACCAGCACTTTGTCAAGACTTTTGGTGGAGTATGGAGCTGGCAAGGATTGAACGTTACGTCGGCGACCGGCTGGAAATGTCGGGCATAAAAAGCCAAAGCGTGGGGCTGGTGGTTTACACCGCCCTGCGCCATGTGCTGATGGCCGTTGGCATCCACGAGACGATGACCAGCGAGGAACGCACGCTGTTTGAGCACATGCGTAAGGAGACCCAACAATATTTTGCATCAAAATTCAACCTAAAGGAAAGAAAAAGAAGCAAAGAAAAGAAAAATCTTCCCCCACACCCCTTGCATAAAGAAAAAGAAACAAAAGAAAAAGAGAAGCAAAACCCACCCACCGTCTGCGACGCGCGTGAGGCTTTTCATCAGGAGTGTTGGCGCTACGTCGAAATATATGATAGTCATTCACTTGAAGACTTCTACAATTTCTGGAGCGAAGCGAATCCGAAGACTGGCAAGATGCGATTTCAGGGGAAGCGCTATTGGAACACCGAAACGCGGCTGAAGCGCTGGATGAATAATCAGTATTCCGCGGCTGACGCTGCCGCCGCCATCCGACTGAAACGGGCGAAGAAGCAGCAGGCGGTGGCACAGGAGCGCAACGAGGCCAACGACCGCCTATGGCAGCAGTACGACGACATGAAGAAGGGTGCAGTCACCCACGAAGAATGGTTGGCAATGAGAAACAAAAAGACATGAACACGAAAGCGTTTGAAATCAGGACTTACGGCAAAGCTGAACTGGCGATGAAGTACTATCCCAACAGCACAAAGGAAGCTGCCATGGAAAGTTTCCGCCACGAGTTGCAGATTAACCCAAACCTCAGACACCTTATAAGCCGTCGACGTCACGTGTATTGGCCGAAACAAGTCCGCATGATAATCGAGGAACTTGGCGAACCTTCTGAATATCCGTAAGTTACAACAAAATAACAAGGAATAACAAGGAACTCCAAGGAACTCCAAGGAATAACAAATTCGCGCCAAACGAAAGTATTAATTTTGCACTTGGAAATCGGGAGGCGCCGACGGAAATTCGCGATACTCCGAAAGTATTCCCGAATACTCCGAAAGTAATTTTAAATGTTTAATCTTTAATTTTTCAGAACTATGTTGGAATTGAATTTGACAAAGAACACAAACGAGGCCATTCAGGGCACGTATGGCAAGTACTACTCTCGCGTGGAGTACAAGGACACCGTCGGCATTGCCGAGCTGGCCAAGCACATGCACTCGCACAACGCCGTGTGGTCGCGCGGTCTGGTGCTGGGTCTGCTGACCGACCTCACGGACTGCATCAAGGAACTGGCCTTGCAGGGGCATGTTGTGAAGATTGACGACCTGGGATTGTTCAAGGCTACCGTCGAGTCGAACGGACTGACCCTGCAAAAGGGCGCGAAGGTCAGCGCAGGACGCGGTGTGCAGCGCAAGGACGAGGAGTTGCAGGCCGACATCAGCAAGCAGCAGTTTGCCATCAAGAACGTGAAGCTGTTGGTGCAGGCCACTGGCGAGACCACTATCGACTCGATGAACGGCAACGCACAGACCACTTTCACGTCGAAGGCCAAGGCTCTGGTGCTGAGCCTCACGGGTAGCGAGACAAACGCACCGGGCAGCCTCACGCCCAACCCCTCTCAAACAGGCGGTAGCCTCACCCCCGACCCCTCTCCAACGGGCGAGGGGAGTGGTAACTCAGGCGGTGGCGGCGACGATGAGCCGAACGAGAACTGATGTTAATTAACCGCAGATTCCGCAGATTATACAGATTATAGCTGCGCCACACCCTGCACCTATAAAAAAATCTGTGAAATCTGCGTAATCTGCGGTAAATAAAAAAAGAAAATGGTATGAAGAAAGAGACATGGAAGGCGGTAATTCAGGTCATCATTACGATTCTGACCGCTATTAGTTCAACAGTACTTGTGCAGAGCTGTGGGCTATGTAATTGGAGATGAGAGAGTAACCAAAATCCCCCATTTCATCGAAAAAAGTAAGCCTGGCAATTCCTGTCAGGCTTACTTTTTTCAGTGTAAGGTCGTTTTTTAGTCTTTATTACCAAATCCTTATGCGATCCTCGGGCGCACGATAGAGCTTGTCGCCGGCTTTCACGTCGAAGAGGTCGTACCAGACGTCAATATTTGTGACCGTACCGTTGATGCGCTCTCTTGACAAAGAATGAGTGTCTTTGTAATTAGCCGTTTCTATGCCTTCACCGGTGGTACGCAAGAGGGCGTACTTGGCTGTATACTTGGACTGCCAGAGTTTTGCGATTGCCAAGAAGAACCGTTTACGCTGTAACTCGAACTGCTCGCCTTTGAATCCGCTCTCAGTAAGATGACGCACATAGGTGTCGTAGGCCAGCAAGACACCGCCCAGGTCGGCAATATTCTCGGCAATGGTATAAGCACCGTCATTCTTAACATTTGGTAACGCCCAAGGCATTATCTCAAAGTTGCTGTAGCAGTCGATAAGCTGCTGAGCACGATTCTGGAACTCCTGACGGTCGGCATCGCTGGCCCAAATGTCTTCGCGGTCGCCTAACTTGTTGAATTTTGCACCTTGGGTGTCGAATCCGTGGGTGATTTCGTGTCCGAAGACCATCATGGTAGCATAGTTATGGGCGTCGTTCTGCTGCGAGTCAAGGAGAGGAGGCAACATCCAGGCTGGATAGATGTTCATGGCATTAAAGTTCGGGGAATAGAATGCGTTCATGACGGTAAGGTCATATGTGGTCATGAGTGAATGGAAACTTGCTCTTGGGGTCTCCATGCCTGCAATTTTCCTACATAAGGCCAGATTGGTGCGGCGTAGTGCCATAATGTCGTCGAGGAGTGTCTTCTCGTTGCTAATGTCAGCAAATCCTTCAGAGAACCACTCGTCAGGACTGCCGATGTTGAATGACATGGCATTGAGTTTCTCTTTTGCCAATTGCTTAGAGGCGTCGCTCATCCATTCGTTGGTAGCAATGCGCTGATTGAAGGTCTGGCGCAACTGAATGCAATAGTCCATCGTGCGTTGCTTCATTTCGGGCGTGATGTATGCATTGGTGAAAATGTACGACTTCTCGTACTTCAGCAAGCTATTCGCACAGTTCTGAACCATCTCCATACGCGTCTTGGAACGAACCAATGCTGTGTCTCTGGCAACTCCCATAGCCATGGTTTGTTTCAACTGGTCAAGATCAGATTGCAAAGCAAGCATCTCTGCTAGGGCGTCTTCTATATATTTTGGATCAATATTGGGATTCATGTCAATACTGCAGGCATCATCGAGATTGAAGCTGAGCTCAGTAAAGATGGTTGTCAGCATCGGCCATTTATCGTGGTCGTATGCGCGTCTGGAGCCACCACCTTTTAGAGGATGTACGTTGGCCAGCAAGTCAGGATTGCTAATCAATTGCCATTCCAAGCTTTTCTTGTCAATCGTGTTTTTGATGGGAGCATAGTCAGTAGTTTTCGGCCAAAGCGTTACGTTGATATGTCCGTTTCTTGACACCAAATTAACACCGAATGAAGTTGCATAGCCTTCATTGATCAGTTCTCCCCAAAGTTTCCACGCCTCTTCACAAGTGGTTACAGCGTTAATTCTCACCAGAGCGGCGTTAATCTTGTCCATGATTTCGGCGGAATCAGCTTGGGCAGCGTCTGCCAACAGCTTTTCATAGTTCGGGAAGGGGAGTGCTGACAGACGCTCTCCTATCATGGTCGGAATCTCTTGTGCCATGATAGACTTGAAATCGAACGATGACTCGTCAATCACTGTGCTGTTCCAGTAGCCACCGTTACAGTACATATAGAAATCATCACCAGGACGCACACTGGTGTCCATGTCAGTTTCAGGTACGTTCCACTGTCCATAGTCTGTAGTCGGTGCGGGGTTGTCTTCGATAGTGCACGATGTCAACATCGGCATTGTCATCATCAGCATTAAAGCTGCTGTTGTCTGCAGAATCTTTTTCATTATTATAGAATTTATTGATTAGTTTGACACTGATTTAACAAGTCCCTTCTCCATCAAGATGGGCAGGATGTTGGCTGCCGACTGGCGGTTGTGCTTGGCCTTGATGGCATGATATCTTTCCAGTAGAGGGGCATCGTCGGCCAGCAGTTCTGCCATGAATTCATCGTTGATGCGGGTAATTTTATTCTTGCCTTCCTGGTTGACGGTGCCGTCGAGGAGGTAGCACTTCAGGTTGCTGAGACTCTCGTTGGCTATACCTAAGGCTATTGAAGTACTGGTGAAACCGAGTCTCGTGGCGGTATTGCCCGCAAAGAGGCCGACTGCAGCGGTTCCGAAAGCTGCGACTGCCGTCACTCCGTCGGTCTTGAATGCCAAGAGGCAAAGCTTATCCTTGTCGTAGCGTACAGCCTGAACATATTTTGAAGTCTCCAGGCTGACATTGCCATTTCTGAGGTTGCGGCAGTTCACGAACAGCTGCTGACCATACATCACGGCGAACGCCTCCTTCTTCAGAACCTTGTCGCTCTGCTTGTCGCCAGTCTTGAAATAAAACACGCCGTGGTCGCCGCTCTTGATCTGACAAACCTGCTTGGTGCGTCCGGCAGTCAACTCGTCGAGTGACTTCCAATTGTCGGCAACAAAATCCTCATAACTCATGCAATACTTTGCAACCTCGGCGTTAGCCATCATTGATAAGAAACAGAAAAGTGCTAATACGAATATATTCTTTTTCATACTTGTACGTTATATAAAAGAGTTAATGTTTGCGAAGGATAAAGCGGTCTGGCTCGATAGAAACGGTAGGCAGGTTGGCAGCCGAACGTCTGCGGGCATTGGTCGTCGCATTCTCGTAGTCAACGTAACGGGCCAGGAAATCCATGATTTGCAGCTTGTCGTCTTGGCTGAAGTGCTCAGGATTGTTGAGGTCCTGATTGTGGACACCGAGCCCGCCAATGAGCATCATCGTATTGCTTTCATTGATCTTGTCGGGACGTGCACCCGTCCAGGGGTCGCCCTGTGCATAGTAGAACATGATGGGTCTGTCGGTCGTAGGTAGGAAGTTCTCGCGGATGTCCTTGATTTTCGAATTGTCGTAGGTGTCATAGAGCCATAAGTCTTGTTCGAAGAGTACGCAAGGATTTGGGCCGAAATCCACTTTGCCAATCAGACTTTCGTAGCGTGAGAAGTCATGACAGTATTGTCCCAACTGCTTAGCGGTTTGAATGGAGTAGGGATAGTAAGAGTCGGCCATCCAGTAGTAGTCCTCTTCCTCAGCAGCCGGGGCTAATGGTGAGTCATACTTCCAAAGACCGTTTTGTTTCAGAATATCACGGAAATAGATGTAGTCAAGAATCACTTCCGCTTCAGCATCAGCCGATGGGATGTTCAGAGCACGCTCCTTGGCCGTATTATAGGAGAACTGGCCAAAGAAGAACTCAGGCAGAATTCCTATATAGTCGCCCAAACTGCTGTTAAACCAGGGGTCTGTATGCTCTGGGTGGAGTGCCTGTAGCTGGGCATTGTATTCCTTGCACTTCTGGACGTAAGTGTCGTAGAACGTGTTCTCGTTGGCCAACACACCGTCCAGCAATTTGAAGTAAATGGCGTGCATGTTCTCGCGCTCGGCATCGCTGCCTGACTCCTCTTGCATGTAGGTGCCTACTGGCATATAGTAGAGCGAAGTCATAAAGGGTGAGCAAAACACGGTGGTCACTGTCATGTCGTTGGGGTAGAAGTAGCGGTAGAAGAGCGACGTCATGCCGTCCTTGCTGGTGCCGGTGCTGATCCACTCCTTGGGCAGCAGAGGCTTCAGGGCTTGGAAGATGGCGTGGTGGTCGGCAGCAGCCTGCTCAATGGTGAGATAGTCCCAGCGCGTGTCGCTCAGATTCTTCGAGTCGCCAAAGTAGCGGTGCTCGACGATGATAAGGTTGGCATCCATATTGGCCGCAATGTCGAGATGGGTATAGTTTTTCCAATTGTCAGGAAGGTCGTATCCACAGGTGTACATCACGGTAGGACGGTCGAAGCCCTTAAAGAAGAGAAATGCCTTCTGCCTCATCGTGCCTGCCGAGGGATTCTCATGATCGACTGGCTGATTGAAGAAGACCTGATAGCACTCGGTAAAGCCGACATCATTAGTCTTAGGTGTGAAAGCTTCGACACTGGTCACATTTCCCACCTGACGGAGCAAGTCGCCAAAGGGGGTGGTAGATACTACCGGCGTTGGTGCGGGATTGTCTTCAATGCTGCATGACGTCAGCATTGGCATAATCATTGTCATGCAGTAGAAGACCACAGCCGCCATAAACTCTTTTTTCATTCTTCGTTTTTAAATTGTTATTACTTATAAGATAGATATTCTAGACATGTTGTTTTTTTACTATTTGATTTCGACGCGACTTTGCGATAGTCTGATGGCGACATGCCATAGGCATCGCTGAAGATGCGGAAGAACGAGCTGCGCGAGAAGCCGGATAGTTCGGCAATCAGTGCTACGGGCTCCTTCGTGGTGCCCAGCAGACGGGCAGCGTAGCGCAGACGGTACTCGTTGAGGAATCCACTCAGGTTTTTACCATTGGTACAGGTGGTAATGGCATCGGTCACATAGTGCTCATTGGTGCCGAGGAGTTGGGCCAGTCGGTTGCGGTCCAGGTCGGTGTCGGTATAGATATGGTCCGGGCCGTCCATGAGGTCGCAGATGCGGCGGAAGAGCTGTTGCTCGGCAGTGAGGCTCGCCTCCGGCTCTGCCTTCAACTGCTCAATGGCCTGCTGTTCCTCGCGTTCGCGCTGCTCTATCTCAGCCACCAGTCGGCGGTTTTTCTCAAGGAGTGTCTTGTTATATTGATGTGTGCGCCAGAAGAGGTAGCCAATAAGTAGGATGAGGAGGAGGGCAGCGACAAGCAGTACTCGATGGATGCGGGTTTCGCTTTTGGCATCGTTCAGTTCCAGTTCCTTCTCATGGGTCTGGTATATGACCGCCAGTTCGGCTGCTTCATTCTTTTTTTGCCAGATGAGGGCAGAGTCAATGGCAGCGCTGACACTGTCGGCAAAGACCAGTGCGTCGGCGTTGCGCCCAGCCTTGCGGTAGGCCATGTAGCGGGGAGAGAGACGGGTGGCGATGTTGTCGAAGGTCATCTTAGCGCCGTCGGTAGCCAAATAAGTGCTGTCAATCTGTTCATACCAATAGGCCGCCTCGTCGTAGCGACCAGCTGTCATCAGGTATTTCGCCGCCGTGGTGTAGCCATTAGGTTCCATCAGGCGGCTGCGGGGAATGGCAGCATAAGTGGCGGCGGCCTCGGCAGCATGGCCCGATTCTTGTAGGAACAATGCCCGCTGGAGTGCAATATGGCCTTTCCATTCCTCAATCACCAGCGAGTCATGATGCTCTTGCTCGGCGAGGGCAATTCCTTGTGCGCAACGGTCAAGCCACGTCATGGCTCCTTCAATGTCTCCTGTCTCATGGTAAATATCGGATATGCTCATACATACCCAGGCCATATCCCAACCTTTACGGTTCTGATGATTGGTGTTTTGTAGTTCTGCCTCGTAGACTTTCTGTCCCGTGAGCTTTGCTTCGTCGTATTCGTGCAGCTGTAATTGGACATCAGCCATGAGCATCAGCAAGGCAGACTCGACTGTTTTGGGGAATGCCTCGTTTCCCTTTGCCAAGTGCAGCAAGCCTGTGACGACGTTCATTGCGCCCTCAGTGTCGCCTCGACGATAGCGCAGGAATGCCCAGCGGTATCCGGCATCGGTATAGGTGAACCAGTCCTGGGAAGGAGTAGGGGCATAGCCTTCGTAGGACTTCTTGTAGAAATGCTCCGCTATCTTCATCTGCCACCCTTGGTCGTAGACGCGTCCGCGCAGGTAGTCGGCCCTTGGCGTGCTGATGATGTTCGCCGTCTCCATGCTGTCGATGATGGCCAGGGCGCGATTCATGTCTTTTGCATGATAGGCCTCGTTATACCGTTGCTGCGCAGCTTCTGCCTTCTCATCGTGCTTCGTATCGCTACAATGAGTGCAAGCAGCCGTCATGGTCAGCACGGCGCATAGTAGAAAAATGTATAACCTCTGCTTCATTCACACATGCTTTTGGATGCAAAGGTACTCAATTAATCTGTAACTCAACACATTCTACACGTTAAAAGAGTAAAAACGACACGAAAAAAACTCACATCGGACTCGTGTGAGTTTAGTATCGAAATGGGAAAAATAAGCCTGGCAGAAATTGCCAGGCTTGGAAATTCCGATGAAATCGTTATAATTATAACGCAAACTTATAACCAAGAGTAAACTGGATGACAATAAAAAAAATCATTACCTTATTTACTACCATATCTTTACGCGGTCTTCAGGGGCAAGATAGAGCTTGTCGGTGGGCTTCACGTCGTAGAGTCGATACCAGTCGTCCTGTAGACGCATCATGCCGTTCACACGGTTGTGGTTGGCTGAGTGGTTGTCATTGTGATAATAATACTCCAATAGTGATTGGTCAAGTTCTTCTTCACCTTTCCATATATGTGCGAAGGAGAGGAAGAACTTCTTGATCTGCTCGTCAAACTGTGTACCCTTGAAACCTTGTTCGGTGAGTCGCTGCTTGTAACACTCCAGAGCCAGTTCCTGACCACCGTAGTCGGCCATATTCTCTTTGAGCGTCTTTTGACCGTCAGCCATCAGACCAGGAATGACTTCCAGTTGGTTGAAGAGGTCAATCATAATCTGCTGCTTGGCTTGGAAGGCAGCCTGATCGACAGGAGCCCACCAGTCGCGATAATAGCCGTTTTCGTCATATTTTGCACCACCGGCGTCGAAGCCATGACAGAATTCGTGGCCGAAGGTGGTGGTGACGGCGTAGACCGCAGCCTCACTCAGGTCGTTGTCGAAACGTGGCTTGCAGATCCATGCAGGCAGAATGACCAGCGAGTTGGCTGTAGACAAATAGAAGGCGTTGTCGGTGGTGAACTGTGCCATGCAGGCCCAAAGGTCCCAACCCAGGACGTCGGCATTCCTGCCACGTATGCTACTAATGGTCTGTACGGCATTCTGACGCAGTTGCGTGACGGTAGCCAACAGGACATCGCCTTCAACCACTGGTGTCAGCTTGTCGTTCCACTGGTCGGGATAGCCGATATAGAACTTCATAGCCTCGGCCTTCTTGCGTGCTTCAACCTTAGTGGAAGCGCTCATCCAGTCGAGATTGTCGACGCGACGGATGAAATTCTTACGCATCTGCTCCATGATGTCCTGACACTGCTGCTTGCTGATGTTGTCCTTGCCATAACTCTCGGTCAGCAGACGATATTTATAATACTTGTTGTACTGCAGAGCACTTTTCAACATGTTCATGCGGTCAGCTTGCTTGTTGATGCTGGGGACAAAAGGCAGGTCCTGCGCCAACACGTTGTAAATCATGTAGTCGCGTAAGACTTCTATATACAATGGATACTCGGCAACATCGGCAAAGAACTGCATCAGCTGAGCAATCTCATTTGTGCCCGAACAAATGACAGGTTCCGTCAGTTCCTGATCGGTGACACCCATCATTTTCAGGACTTTATTCCATTTCTCATCTTCTTCAGCCGCGGCGCGACGTCTAACAATTATAGGTTGCGGATGGCTCGCCATCTCAAACGAATAATTATAGGCATCCATCTCAAGTTTTTCGACCTTGATGGCACTTTCGGTAATCTGTTTGATACGTTCTTGAGAATAGCCCAAGGCATCGAGATGCGAGCAATAGGCGGTGATGACGCTATTCAGCGACGTGCTATCCTCTCGGGCAGCAAATCTCTCCACCTCTGGTGTCATAGCGCCTGCGGTAATAATATTGATGCCCAACTTGCCTTCATTGCCATAGGGAATAAAGCGGAACAGGGGGCTGTAACCCAACGACTGGAGGGTTTCAAAGGCTTTGAACAGTTGGTCGGCCGTTGTCACCTGCTCTAGCATCTGCAGACGTTCACTGAGCAGCGCCTTGTTCTTGCTGTCGTCGTTCAACGTCTGGTCGATTTGACTGCGCAATGTCACCATGACGGGGTCGGTGCTGGTGTTCAGCATATTATTTAACACAAGCTTCATTTCATTCTCAATCTGCTTGCCGATAGACGGTGCGGGGTCGCTACTGTTGAACCACTGTCCAAGGGCATACCTGTAGAAGTCGTCGCCAGGACGTACTGAGTTGTCAATCTCGCTGTCGTAGGGGAATGGCTTGTAGTCTGTGACTGGAGCGGGATTGTCCTCAATAGCGCACGATGTCAACATTGACATGGTTATTGCGCAGAAAAGGACGGCGGATAAAATCTTTTTCATTGTTTTTAGTGTTTAATGATTATACTTTGTTGTTTATTAAAGAATTCCTGCTTTTCTCAGTTTCTGGCGCAGCTCCTCGTTCTGTCGGATGAATCGCTCGATAAACACGTTCTGGTCACCGATGCGCCAACGTTGGTATATAATAATGACTACAAGTGCTAGCACCACCACAATGAAGGCGGCGGCTAACGCAACTGTGAAGACAAGTGTTATATTCATGTGCATTATCGATTTGAATTCGCTTGCAAAATTAGGCAATCTTTTGGAAATAACAGTCCTACGGTAGGAAAAAAGAGTCTTAAAACGTGAAAAACTGCTTATTCGTAGTCTCAAAACGACCGTAAAATAAAGCTTGACATGAGACAGCCAGACTACGATATATTGATGAAATGGGCGATTTTTATTATTTCCTTGCTGCTCGACATCTCTTTTTCTCCCATGTTATCGAAAAATATGTTTGATTTGGTATATTATGTAGAATTAATTTGTTATATTTGCACCCTCTAAGGAATTGTAAATATGGAATCGTTTATGTTTTTAGGCTTTGGCCTTGACGCCTGGATTACCATTGTGACGGTGCTGGGCATGTTTACTATCCTGCTGTTTACCAAGTGGCGTAGCGACATGGTCTTCCTCGGAGCCATCGGTGTGCTCTATGTCACGGGTGTGCTCGATGCGAAGGAGGCCTTTTCTGGTTTCAGCAGCACGTCGGTCATTACCGTCGGTGTGCTGTTTGTGGTCGTCGCAGGTCTGACGCATACCGGTGTGCTGCAATATATTGTGAAGTATCTGCTCGGCACGCCCAACAGCTATGCGAAGGCGGTGACACGACTGATGCTGCCTGTGGCTGTGCTCAGTTCGTTCCTTAGTAATACGACAGTTGTATCGCTCTTCGTCAATATTGTCAAGATGTGGTCCAAGAAGCTGGGCGTATCGCCCTCGAAACTGCTTATCCCCCTGAGCTATGCCTCGGGCATGGGCGGTGTGTGTACCCTGATTGGTACGCCGCCGAACCTTATCATCAGCGGACTTTACGAGGAGAAGACGGGCGTGGCCATGAACATTCTGACTACGACCATCCCTGGCCTGTTCTGTCTTGTCATCGGCGTGTTCTCAATCATTGCCATGCGCCGTCTGTTGCCTGACCGTAAGGCTCCTGAGAGTGCTTTCGAATCGACAGGCGAATACACGGTGGAACTACAGGTTCCTTCGGACAATCCCCATATCGGCCAGACATTGGGAGAGGCAGGTCTCTTCCACGTCAACGGCGGCAGTCTGATAGAGATGTATCATTTCGACGAAATGCCATTACCAATCACGGAGGACGAACCTATCATGGGCGGCGACCATCTGGTCTATGCCGGACAGATAGACGACCTGATTGATATGGCGTATAGCCATAAGCTGGTGAGTTCTGACCACCATGTCTTTTCCATGAGCGAGGTAGACAATAATAGTCAATTGCGCACGGCATACGTCGATTTCGGCAGTAGGCTGATAGGAAAGACCATCGGCAGCAGTTCGTTTGAAAAGGACAACAATGTGGTGCTGGCAGCGGTGGCTCGACGGGGTGAGCGCATCAATGAGGCACCGCGAAACGTGGTGCTGCGCGCTGGTGATACATTGTTGCTGGTATGTCCGAAGCACATTAATCTGGACACCTCTTCATTGAAGAGCGCCCTCCATTTCTTCGACTCCGATGAAGTGCCCAACATCGGGTATGGTACGCTGGTCTCTACGGCAATCATGATTGCCATGGTTGCACTGTCGGCCTTCGGTGTCATGCCGCTGCTACAGTGCGCCTTCCTTGCTGCCGCTGCCATGCTTATCTGCCGCTGTTGTAGTATGGAGCAGGCCATGCGTGCTATCAACT
>JAEEGH010011144.1_pt1 | contig 20466 bp, 15 predicted proteins | sample 9134181 | NCBI WGS metagenome assembly JAEEGH01 (sample SAMN16246544, study PRJNA631951) | gut metagenome | biome: gut microbiome; feature: rumen; material: DP-attached | host: Bos | place: Iran: Karaj | collected 2018-10
TCGAGGTCGAACACCAAGAAGAGCATTGCCACCATGTAATACTTCACCGGATAGCGTTCGTTTGCCGTACCGGAAACGTGGGCCAGACCGCATTCGTAGGCAGAGCCCTTAATAATAGTATGCTTGATCTTGCCCGGGTGCAAGAACCAGTTGGCAAGAAGAAGAATCGTCGGGATGCAAAGGGCCATGATCACGAGAATCGTCATGGCAAAGGTGGTGTCGAAAATTTCAACATTGCTCATAGTGATTCCAAAGATAGTAAAAAAGTTTTTGCTACATCAATTCTTTTTTGTAAACTATATTTGGTAATCATGAAGAAAAAAATTCTGTCTTTAGGTTTTATAGGGGTCTCCACCCTCTTTTGGGCCTGCGCGGACGATACAAGTCCAGTAGCGCCGCTTCCGACGTCGTATACAGTGTCCTCGTCTTCCGTTTTTGTAGGAACCTCCTCCAGTTCTGCACAACAGCAAACAACGCCTACATATTCCTCCTCTGCCACGTCTAAAGACCCGGCAGTCAAGCACGTAGTCGTCACCGAACCTGCTCCAGGCGTCAACTATCCCGACATCTACAACAAGGAAGTATTCTGCTTTACCGAAGGCTGTGAAAAGACTGTCACGCCGCCTTCGTCTTCTTCTAAGGCTCAGGCCACCTCGTCTTCGAACGGCGGCGGCATCACCATCGACGCCCCGGAAAACAAGGCTCCGACTGTAAACGGCCTCACGATGACCGACACCCGCGACAACAAGACCTATACACTTGCACAGGTCGGCGGCAAGCTCTGGATGGCCCAGGACCTCAACTACGAAGGCTCTACCAGCGAATGCTATAACGAAGTCGCCGCAAACTGCGCCTCGAACGGAAGACTCTACACCTTCAATTCCGCACAGAGAGCATGCCCGAGCGGCTGGCGTCTCCCCAACAGAGAAGAAGCCCAGGCTGCCATCAATAACGAATCTTACCCGTGGAGCTACAGCGGTCGCTGCAAGGACGGCGACTGCAACTTCCTCGGCCAGATGGGTTTCCACTGGACATCCGCAACCCCGCAGGATGGCGACAAGAACTTTGATTCCAACGTCGGCGACAACTACACGGTTATCATCGTGGAAAAGGAACCCGAATACGCCGGCGAAAACAAGGAACTCAAGTTCTTCCAGGTCGACGCAAAGAACAAGCGCTTCAGCGTACGCTGCGTCCAGGAATAAAAACGAATTTCCTCCTTACACTAAAGACTCCGCGCAAGCGGAGTCTTTTCCTTTTTGGGCAAAAGCAACCCCTGCAACTTTACTAAATTCATATTTATGCTACGTTCAAAGTACCAGATGCTCGCGGATTCACTCTCCGAGAACATTTTCAAGACAAGGACCCAGGCCAACCCCATCATGTTGGTGGTGCTCGCCTATCTTTTGCTCATCGCTATCGGCACGGCGCTTTTAAGTTTGCCCCAAGCAAGCACCCGCCCGGTAAGCCTTATCGAAGCGTTTTTCACCTCCATGTCTGCCGTCTGCGTCACCGGGCTCTCCGTTGTCGATATTTCCTCTACATACACCGATATTGGTCACTGGTTCATCGTCGTCCTCATGCAGTTTGGCGGGCTCGGTATCATGACCGCATCTACAACGCTCATCTTGCTTGCCGGCATGCACCCCGGCTTTAGCCACCAGTCCGTATTCTTCTCGGAATTCACGCAAGAAGGCAACATCGATGCAGGCCGCATCCTCCGAGCCGTGATCCCCTTTACGTTTGTCCTTGAACTCATCGGCGGCATCGTCTACTTCACGCAGTTCGAATCGATGGAGCTGTACGACCGCATTTTGTGCTCGGTCTTCCAGGCCGTCAGCTCCTTCTGCGGCGTGGGCTTTACGTTGTTCCCCAACTCGCTCGAAGGCTTCCAGTACAACCCTGTCATGAACATCACCACCTGCATCCTCGTGTTGGCAGGCGGTTTCGGATTTTTGGCCATTGCAGAACTGCGCTACATCTTCGACTTCAAGCACAAGGAAATCCGGCGCGTTTCTTTGCACACCCGCATCGCGACCTACGGGACCATCATCGTCATCGTCGCAAGCATTCTCGTCTTCTCGTTCACCGAATGGAACAACCTCTTTAGCGGACACACCATAGGCGAGAACGCGCAATCCGTATTGTTCATGGCGTTTACAAGCCGCACGGCCGGACTCAATTCCTTGAGCATTCCCGACCTCACGCAGGCATCGCTATTCTTCTTTATCATCATCATGTTCATTGGCGCAAACCCCGGTAGCTGTGGCGGCGGCATCAAGATTACGACCGCAGCGGTCATCGGGCTCCTTGGCGTGAACAGGCTCCTCGGCAGGGAAAAGACACAGGTGCTCGGACGCACCATTCCGAACAACACGATTGATAAAGCGATTCGAATTGTTATCGTCGCTATTGTCGTCATCGCGACGGCGACACTGATTTTGCTTTGTACAGAAATCCCCTCCGGCACCCATTACGCCGACAACGGGCCGTTCCTCAAGATTCTATTCGAAGTCGTCAGTGCCTACGCCACATGCGGACTATCCATGGGACTCACGAGCGAACTCTCCGTTGTCGGAAAATACGTCATCTGCGCGGTCATGTTCATCGGACGCATGGGACCTTTGTTCCTCATTTCCGCTGTCGCCGCCAAATTGCAGGATACCGCCTGGTTCGCCGAAGAAGACATAATGGTCGGCTGATTAGACGAAAGAACGCTCGCGTTGCTCGCTATAGACGAAAGACGAAAGATGTCATCCTGGAGGGGAGTGCAACGTACCGATTAGATCCAATGCAGCAAGCAGTGGTTAGTGGTTAGTGATTAGAAAAAATGCAATAGATTCCGTATCTGCTCCTTGAACTGTAAGGATCCTCCTTGCGGAAGATGACTGTGGCCGCGACCCCATACCTGCACTCACGGCCTACTTCCTACTGCCTACCGCCTACAGTTTACTAACCACTAAAAAGAAACGCGGTTTCGCCACCTCTCGTCTTTCGTCTCTCGTCTAAATCCAAATAAGGTTTTAGGTCTTAGGTTGTAGGGATTAGGAACGCAAAAGATTCCGTATCCGCTCTCAGAACTGTATGGATCCCCTCCCTTCGGTCGAGGATGACAGCTCCAAGATACCATCCTTCCTACTGCCTACTGCCTACTTCCTACTAACCACTAATACTATATTTACCACATGGCTTCTAGACAATTCGTTATTATCGGTCTTGGGAATTCGGCAAACTACCTTGCCCGTCATTTGACTTCACTTGGTCACGACATCATGGTCATCGACTCGCATCCCGAAAAAGTCCAGGACTTCGCCAGCATGGTCTCGCAAGCTGTTGTCGCCGACAGCACGCGCAAAAAGCAGCTTGCCTCCATCCCGTCACTGACCAAGGCGGATAGCGTCATCGTCTGCATCGGAAGCAACCTGGAAGCCTCCCTCCTCACCATCCTGAACCTGAAGGAACTCGGGGTCAAGCACATTATCGCAAAATCGAGCAGTGCCGAACATACGAGCATTCTGGAAAAGCTCGGCGTCACGGACATTTTCCACCCGGAACGCGATGCCGCCATAAGCCTCGCCGAACGCCTCAACCGCCCGAACATGGTCGATTTCCTCCCGTTCATGGAAGGCTACTCCATCGTCGAAATCGTCTGCCCCAAGAGCTTTGTCGGAAAGACTTTGAAAGTGCTTTCGCTCACGCACAAGTACGGCGTACAAGTGATCGCCATCCGCGACCCGCAAGAGCCCACCCCCAAAATCGGTAACATCGCCGATGTCATCTTGCAAGAAGACGACGTGCTGTTCCTCATCGGCCCGAACGAGGCTCTTGATAAATTAAAAGACTAAACTCCGTTTGGAAAGCTGTCATCCCGGCCTTAGTGCCGGGATCAGTTATTTGTAGAACATTTATCGCACAGCCCGAACATATAAAGGAATGTTCCCGTCAAGGTGAAACCCGCGGGAATCATCGGCGTGCAGTCCGGTGGCGGCAGCATCACGTCAAAAACTTTGCCACACCCTTTGCACTTGAAATGGCTATGCGGCGTGCAATCCGCATCGTAACGTAAAAAGCCGTCGCCAAAATCTAGCGAAATTGCCAAGTCGTTCGCGAGCAACAGCTCCAATGTATTATAAACGGTCGTACGCGAAAGCGACGGATACTCCGGCAAAAGAGCCGAATAAATTTCATCGACCGTCGGGTGCGTCTTGACGCTTCGCAAATAGCGATAAACGCAGACCCTCTGCAATGAAGGCCTAACACCATGCTGCTTGAGTATGCTTGCCGTTTCTTGCATAGACACCCTCTTAAAAACTCCCTTTAAACACCTTATAAAAAAAGCGGCTCTCTTTCGAGAACCGCCCTTACACCTCAAAATTACTTGAAGTAACGGCCCAGCAAGCCCTGGAATGCAGAGCCGTGGCGGGCTTCGTCCTTGCACATTTCATGAACTGTGTCATGGATGGCATCGTAGCCGAGTTCCTTCGCACGCTTGGCCAAAGCTAGCTTGCCTTCAGTTGCACCCGCTTCGGCGGCAACGCGGAGTTCCAAGTTCTTCTTGGTGTCCGCATAGACGACTTCACCCAAGAGTTCTGCAAACTTGGCTGCGTGTTCCGCTTCCTCGAAAGCGATGCGCTTGTAAGCTTCGGCCACTTCCGGGAAGCCTTCGCGGTCCGCTTGGCGGCTCATCGCAAGGTACATGCCCACTTCGGTACACTCGCCCGCAAAATTCTCGCGGAGGCCTTGCACCACCTCGGCATCCAAGCCCTGAGCGACACCGATTTTGTGTTCGTCCGCCCAGACAATCTTGCCACCGGCCGGCTGTTCGACCTTTTCGAAGAACTTGCTCTTCGGAGCGTGGCACTGCGGGCATTCATCCGGAGCTTCCGGACCCATGTGAACGTAACCGCAAACTTTGCAAACCCAGACTTTCATATTTTCTCCTTCTCCGCATCGCGGAAATTGATAAAGAAATTTGTAATTAATTTTGTAATTATTACAAATATAAAATTATTTCAAACTTTGTCAAGCTCAAAACAACCTTATTCCATAAATATTCATTAAAATTTTGAAAAAAGATGCGATTCGATAAAAAAAAACAGCCCTTACGAGCTGTTAAAACTTTTGCAAATTTCGTGGTTTGATTCGCGATTTAGAACGCTGCTGCTTCAGCAGGTTTTTCGCGGCCAGCACGCTTATCCGCTTCAGTCGCAAGCTGGCGATGCGTCACAGAGCCAATGGCAAAGTAGCGGTTGCCCTTCTGTACTACGGCAGTATAGGCGTTCAAGGTTTTCACCGAGAACCATTCCTGGTAGAAATTGTGAACGTTTTCCTTGAGGCTGGAAAGTTCGCTAATGGCAGGAGCCGCCGAGGCCTTGCCGTACTTGAGCGTAAACTGGTCCGACATGTAGGCGACTGCTTCGAACGTCTTGTTCAAGCGAGCACGTTCTACCCGGCCCGTACGGATTTCAAAAGCGTAGAACTTGTCGTTCTTATTGAAAATAAAATCGACCTGCACAGGCAGTTCACCGAACATATACACGGGAATGACCACGCGTTCGCCGACGCCGCTCTGACCGTAAGGTTCGTAACCTTTCTTCATCATTTCTTCGATAACGGTTTCGCGGGAAGAACCAAAAGGGATGCCTGCAAAATTATTCTGAGACTGCGCCTGCGCTCCAAGCGAAAGCACGAGAATCAAGAAAGTAATAATAACTCCGAATTTAGACACGATTGGCACCTCTATTGTAAAAGATAGTAAACTTTTTTCCAGTAAGCAAAATTTTCAGTTAAAAAAAAGTTTTTTTAGACCAGTATCTATATTTGAGCATATGTCAAGCACATTTGGAAAGATTTTTGCAGTCACGACATGGGGCGAATCCCATGGTAAAGCGGTCGGAGCTGTCCTCGACGGTTGCCCAGCCGGCCTCCCCATCACCGAAGAGATGATCCAAGCGGAACTGAACCGCAGGCGACCGGGCCAAGGCAAAGTGACGACAGCCCGCAACGAAAAAGACCAGGTCAAGATTCTTTCCGGCGTCTTCGAAGGCAAGACAACTGGCACGCCGATTTCGTTTGTAGTATTTAACGAAGACCAGCACAGCAACGACTACTCGGAAATCGCCAAGTGGTACAGACCGGGGCACGCGGACCTCTGCTACGACCTCAAGTACGGGTTCCGCGATTACCGTGGAGGCGGCAGGAGTTCCGCCCGTGAAACCATCGGTCGCGTTGCCGCAGGTGCCGTCGCAAAAGCGTTCTTGAAAACTGTCGCAAACACGGAGTTCCTTTCATGGGTCGCATCCGTCGGCGATGTCGATTGCCCAGCCTTGGACATGAACGCCCTCACGCTTGAGCAAATTGAAGCGTCCCCCGTCCGCTGTCCTGACGAAGGCGCGAGCCAAAAGATGGAAGCCGCCATCCTCGATGCGAAGTCAAAAGGCGACAGCATCGGCGGCACAGTCTCGCTGTTCGTCAAGAATCCGCCGATTGCGCTCGGCGAACCTGTATTTGACAGGCTCGACGCTTTGCTTGCGCAGGCGATGCTCTCTATCCCGGCATGCAAGGGCTTTGAAATCGGAAGCGGCTTTGCGGCAGCCCGCATGCACGGCAGCGAACACAACGACGAAATCTATTGCGAAGGCGACACTTACCACACCCGTACGAACAACGCAGGCGGAAGCCTCGGCGGCATTTCGAACGGCGAACCGATTTACTGCCGTATGGCGTTCAAGCCGACCGCCACGATTTCCCAATTGCAGAAAACCGCCGGACGCGGTCACGAAAACGGAGAGCTTGCCGCGAGAGGCAGACACGATCCTTGCGTTGCCGTCCGCGCTCCTGTGATTGTAGAAAGCATGGCAGCCCTCGTCCTTGCCGACTTGTATCTGCAGCAAAAACGCAACCATACTCTCGACACCGAGAAAGCCAAAATAGAAGCATTTATTCAAAATCAAAATACAAAAGAAGCCATTGACAACCTCCCTTAAGTGAGCGCACCTATAATCAATTTGTCACCCCGGATTCATTCCGGGGTCTGTAATGAAAAAGAAAACCGATCCCGGCACTGTGGCCGGGAAGACACCAAAGAATTAGATCAAAAAAATAATACAGCAAACGGCTTATCATTACTGCGACTTGCAGCCGCCGCATTCTACCGAGTTGCGTACAAATTACACCATAGAATTTTCTTGCGACCACAGCCGCCACTCCGCACACGCGTTATCATCGTCGGGAGCTACCTGGCCGGAGGTGCCGGCAAAACGCCTTTTACAATTTGGCTTGCCAAACGGTTTATCGAACAAGGTAAAAGCGTAGCTGTACTTTGCCACAGTGCCGCATGGGACGAGTTCATCTTATTGCAAAAAGAACTCGAAAGCAACCCGGCACAAGTCTCGCAACTCCAGCAAAACGGCTCAACATCAACACAGCCCGAAGTAAAAGTTTTCGCGACGAAGAACCGCTACAAAACCGCAAAAGAAATTCAGGACAAATTCAACATCATTCTCTGCGACGACGGATTCGAAGACACTCGCTTTACAGGAGCCACAAGAATTTGCCTCGACTGGCAAGAGCCACCGCAAAAAATATCAAGCCTTTGGCCCGCAGGTCCATACCGCAGTTTAAAGCAAGACCACGACGAACAAGAAATCATCCATCTCGATTGCTATGGAAAAAAATGCAGCGACGACGCACCCACGGCACACCCCGACATCCAATTTTTCATAGAATCCCTAACAAACTATAAACACGGACAGTCTCTCGCAGCAACAGTCATTTGCGGGCTCGGTTCGCCACAACGCTTTATCAAAGACGTCCGCACATTCGGAGTTGCAATCGAAAAAAGTATCATCCGCCCAGACCACGACAAGCATTTTGTGCAAATCGTCGAAGTGGAAATAGCGAAAGGCAAAGACATAGTCCTTTCGCAAAAAGACGCATGCCGCTTGCCGCAATCGCTCCTCGCCTACCCGAAGCTCCATGTTGCCATTCAAAAAATCAACGTGTTGAGAAGCCCATTTTAATAAATCACAAAACTACGCGTAACATTCCTTTGTGCCACACCTATTTTATACCTATAAAACAGGAAATAATGAAGTTTTATAGGTACAGGAAACTTCGTTTTATAAATTCGTACATATAAAATCTCAAAAATACAGTTTTTATAGGTACAATTTCTTAATTTCACAAACAAATTAGTCTTAAAATTACATATAAAACATGAATTTAACGTTATTTATAGGTACAAGCTCAATAGAATTCGCCCTACAGATTGGGAAACTGTCTGTTTTTGTACCTATAAAAATGCACAAAATAAAATTTTATAGGTACGCTTCTCGTTTTTTGGAGTTAAAAGTAATTTTTTCATTTCCTTTTTTGTATTTTATTCTTTATGAATAAGAATACTATCGGCAAATTTTGGTTAAATGGGATGTTTGCCGTTATTTCGGCAAGCATGTTTTCAGCATGCGATTCATCTAGTTCAAGCGTTTCCGATCCAGGAGACGGCATCACCGTCAGCCCCTTGGAAGTCGAAATGGACTCGATTACTGATAAACGCGACGGCAAAACATACGCAACCGTCACTATCGGCGAGCAGACATGGATGGCCGAAAATCTTAGGTTCAATTACAGCGGCTCCGACGCAAGCAGCTATTGCTATAAAAACAACGATAGTGACTGCGACAAGTACGGCAGATTGTACACTTGGTCCGAAGACATGGCTCGCAACATCTGCCCTTCGGGCTGGCACCTCCCCGACAACGAAGATTGGAAAACCTTAATCAACTCCACAGGCGGAGTTGATTACGCAGGTCGCAAACTCAAAGCGAGATCCACTTGGAGCAACAGCGGCAAAGGCTCCGACGCTTACTGTTTCACAGCACTAGCCGCAGGTTTCCGCGACACCTCCAAAAATTACAGCCAACAAGGTTTCAAAGCATCGTTCTGGTCCGCAACTCGCTACGATGAAACCGATGTTCTTTACTGGAGTTTTAACGCAGACAACAAGCTCGTCATCCGTGATGCCGGCAATCGCAACAACGCGTTTTCTGTTCGATGCATCAAAGGCAGCAAGACATTCTATTACAGTTCCATGCGCTCTAGCAGTTCCAGCGCGAAAAGTAGCTCTAGTGTCAGGAGTAGTTCGAGCGCAAAAAGCAGCTCCAGCGCAAGAAGCAGTTCCAGTGTCCGAAGCAGTTCTAGCGCAAGAAGCAGTAGTTCTAGCACACCAAGTAGTTCCAGTGCAATCAGTAGCTCTAGCGCAAGAAGCAGCTCCAGCGTTCAAAGCAGTTCGAGCGCAAGAAAAAGCAGTAGTAGTTTCAGCCCCGTAAATATCAATCCCGCTAGAATCGGTCACGGCACTTTTACCGACGAACGCGACGGACAAACATACAAAACAATCACAGTTGATAATCAAACATGGATGGCAGAAAATTTAAGATACGAAGTTCCCATAGACACTGCAAAATCCATCGAAATCTACTGCCCCCAAGACCCAGACTCCCTTGCAGTCATAGGCTGCTATTACACCGGGAAAGCAGTTGCCAATGCGTGTCCCGCAGGATGGAAACTGCCAGTTTTTGACGACTATATCAATCTGATGAGACAATTCTCTTCAACTTACCCATGGGGCATTCTAGAAACCGTATGCAACACCAATGCTCTGCCCAGCACAACATACATGGGGAATGACGTTTACGGATTCAATGTCGTAAGAACGGGATGGTATGATAAATTTTCTGGTATAATTCAAGGGCCCGCCTCAGCTTTTTACTGGACAAATTCTTTTCCCGATATATTTGGAGGATATTTCCGAGGAATCTCGATTTTCAATTTCGACGATGACCTCCATTCCGCAAAAAGCTATTTCGCCAACACTGAGTATGCGACAGCCCGTTGCCTAAAGAGGTAAAAAATGAAACAGATTTTATGGATACTACCACTTGGTCTTGCAACCTCATTTTGGGCATGTTCCGAATCCACGTCATCTGCAGAGGGCAACAATATTTATGAATCTTTGGAATCGTTTACCGATTCCCGCAACAACCGTGAATACAAGAAGGTAACTATCGGCGAACAAACTTGGATGGCCGAAAACCTTTATTATGAAAAGTATTTCTACACCTGGGAAGAAGCCCAAAAAGCATGTCCCGAAGGATGGCATCTTCCAAACGACAATGAGTGGAAAACTCTATTTAACGAAGTCGGCGGCGTAGATCAAGCCGGGCTCCAGTTGAAAACCACCTCTGGCTGGGAAACTGGAGAAAACGGAATGGACTTTTACGGCTTTGCGGCCTCCCCAACAGGTTACCGCGACACGCTCGACGAGCATCAAAAGAAGGGTTATAGGGCTTTGTTCTGGTCCGCCACGGAATTAGATAGCCAAAACGCCTATAACTGGAGATTCGATGGCGTAAGCGATTATGTATTCCATGAAGACTATTCAAAAAAAATCAAGCTCTCCGTCCGTTGCATAGAAAATACCATCAGCGAGGAATCTTCTAGCTCATCAGAAGAAAAATCGAGTTCATCTTCGATTATTCAATCAAGCTCGTCAGAAATCAAATCAAGTTCTTCAATAGCAACGCAAACGAGTTCAAGCTCTTCAAGCATAGTTTCAAGTTCTTCTCAAATTCAATCTAGTTCTTCTGAAGAAAGTTCCAGTTCTAGCAAACCCGCAATCTTAAATGGTTACGACCCGATAAACCAGACTTTAACGGACGACCGAGACGGTCATGTTTATAAAACTACGACCGTAGACAACCGCGTGTGGATAGCAGAAAACCTTAATTTTGCGTACAATTTCAAATCTGCAAGAAGTTTATGCTACCAAAATGACACCGCCTTCTGCACAAAATACGGACGACTTTACTCCTGGGCTGCAGCCATAGATTCTGCAGGTTCCTTTTCAAAAGACAGCATAGAATGCACCCTGCCTAATTCAGAATGCAACCTAAGCAAAGTTACCAGAGGCATGTGTCCTGAAGGATGGCATATCCCCAGCATTATAGAATGGAATGATTTACTTTATTTTATAGGCGGTTACCAAACCCAAAAGTTAAAAACAAAGCAAGGTTGGAACAAAGGCGAAGGAACTGATGAATTCGGTTTTTCACTTTTACCAGCAGGAGAATCATACAGTAGTAAATTTGAAGGAGAAGGGGAGTATTTAAGATTGTGGACGATATATAAAAAATATGGATCATCCATCAATATCTACACTTCAGAAGGATTCTCTTACAGTACTTCAGGGAGCACTAACTTTCTTTCCATCCGCTGTATAATGAACTACGATGACAAAAAAGAAATTTCTAAACCCGATAATGTCTATGGCACCATCGAAGATTCTAGAGATAACAACATTTACAAGACCGTCCAAATTGGGGACCAAACGTGGATGGCAGAAAACTTAAGACTAGACAATAACGATGAATCATTCAAAAGCAAATGCCCAATCGATACCACAGAAAAAGACAGCACTAAATATTGCAATTCCTTTGGACGATTGTACACATGGCTCACTGCCATCGATACAGCGGCCATATATTCCGACGACGCCAAGGAATGCAAAGATGATTATAATTGCAACGCATTGAAAATAATCAGGGGAATTTGCCCGGAAGGCTGGCGAATCCCCAATGAAGACGATATCGAAAATCTTGGCAAAAACGCAGGCGGAATCGGAATTGCAGGGCGAAACCTGAAAAGTCAAGATGGTTGGTCTAATGGCGACACCGGTTATGACTTATACGGTTTCAATGCAACACCCGCCATAGGAAAAGACTTGGCAGGATATTGGACCACCACATCTTTTAAAGAAATCTACCCTAGGTATTTTTATTTCTGGAATTTCAGCATTGATTTCAGCACCTCTTCTAGTAGCAGAGAAACATATTACCCGATTCGCTGCATCAAGATGACCCAAGAAGAAATTGACAGCAAGAAAACGGATATAACGGATTAAAGCTAATCCCATTCAAATACCTATCGCGGCTAATTGCCGCGATTTTTTTTCCACATTTCCCATTTTTATTGTATTTTTATACCTACAGAAATAGGGAGAAATAATATGAGCTTGCGCCAAAGATTTTCCGAAATTCTCAAGATTATCACACAGAACATTCCCGAAAGAGAATACTATGTACAGTTAGGGTTCCTCACGGCACTCGTCCACGAACCGTTCTACCTTTACGGGCGTCCCGGCTGCGGAAGTTCGCTTATGATTCGCCGAATCGCAAGCGCATTCAAGGACGCAAAAATTTTAAGAATTGACAAAAAGCAAAAACAGCTCCCGGAAAACATCAACGATTTCAACCTGATTATTTTCGACAACTTTACTCCGGGTGACGAGCAGAGCAAGAACAGTCTCCAAATCGCCATCCACGATAAGGCGAACACGTCCATCATCATCACGGGTGACCAAAAGCCGGAATCCGTGCTGAGCCGTTCCGAAGTGAGCGATCAAGTGACGCTCACCATCATGTTGCCCGAAAACATCTCGTCAGACGCACTCTGCAAGCTCATCCAGACTCACACTGGCAATAGCAGCGTGACCGTTCCGCCAGAGATTGCCATCAGCACAGAAGAACAAGCCAAATGGCTCAAAGACATCAGCAAAGTGACGCTCTCCCCCAATACGCTTGATGTTATCGGCAAAGTCGCAGAAATTTGTGCAAAGAACGGCGTATATGTTTCTATCCGCAGGTGGCTCGCCCTTTCGAACATGGTCAAGGCTATCGCGTACCTCAACGGCAGAGCGGAGACGAAACTCATCGACACCTTCTTCCTCGGCACATCCATCTGGGGCCGTAGCGCATCCAACACAGCCATTTCAGGGAGCTACCGCGACATCCTCATGACGCAGTTGTACAAGGACACGCCAAGCCTCCTCGAAGCCCCGTACGACGCCGACGATTTGCTGATGCAGGTCGATCACCTTGTCCACAGTTCGAACAACTTGTACGAGACAAAACCGTTCAACGGCGAAAAATGCCTTGTGTACCGCATCACGGTTGCAGGCGAATCCGCACCGCTTTACGCACCGCTCAAGTTTATCGAAACCGACAAAGACTTCCACCCGTATAACGAACTCCGTCAAGTCGAAAAGCGCGTACTCTGCAATTACCACGGCACATCCAACTGTACCATCACCATCGACCCTCAAATTCGCACTAGCGGGTTGCGCTGCGCAGTCAACCAGGCCAACATCACTCCGACAAGCAAGTTCGAAGATTACGCATCGCTCCCGACTTACATCTTGATGGAAAACGCGCCAGAAGTTATCGACCAAAAGAAAATCGACCGCGACATTTTGAACGACGAAATCAAGAAGTCCATGGACCGCGAAACGGCGAACTTGGTCGCCCTCCGCAATATTTACAAACAATTTAACGAATCCAAGGATGACTTGTTCTGCTTTACGCAAATGTTCAATGATGTCCAAACAGCCATCAAGACGCAATTCGACAGCACGGCAGAAACCATCAAGACTATCAAGCAGGCGAACGACATCATTTCTACGTTCACGAACATGTTGAAGACGCCGAACTTGCTTGGGAAAAAGCAACAGCAAACTCCGCAGCAAGCGGGACAAGCCCAAAGTACAGCACAAGCGACTCCAGCGGCCAAGCCGGCACAGCAAGCGCCGAAGCCCGCACCAAGGCCAGCTGCACCAGCACCAAAACCTGCGGCCGAAGAAAAGAAATCTTAATTCCAACATTTCGGTCTCTAAACTTTTTATCCCAGCCATTGATGAGCTGGGATTTTTTAAATTTTGTTACAATATTTTCCCGTTATCAAAGCAATAACAGGTTGGTTCCATTGAACAAGATTTGCTCACTTACAGTAACATTCCTATTGCTGTTCCCTTGTTTGCTATTTGCAAAATACATGGCCGTTCTAGAAACGCTCTCCCCCAAAGATTTGCTGACAATGCAGGAACGCCTGTACTTGACAGACATTCTCCGCGGGCAAGCGGTCCAGATTCTCCCGGCGGAACAGAACTGGACCATCATGACACGCGAAAACATCAACGTGATGCTACCGCCCGGAAAAAAGATTGAAGACTGCGAAGGGAGCTGCCTTGCAGAAACAGGCAAGAACATCGCTGCCGATTACGTCGCGCAAGCACGCATCTCCCAGTTCGGCAAATCCTTGGCCATCACCGCCGAACTTTACGAAACGGCAAGCAGCAAGCTCGTCGCAAGCTTTGTAGGCAAAGGCGAATCCGTCGAAGACCTCGAAAAGATAGTCAAGGAACAATCGCCCGACTTTTTCAAGAAAGCACGCGACTTAAATGAACGCAAATCGGACACCACCAAAGCCGTTGTAGCAACAGCAGAAGAGACGACCCCAAAAGCTGAAGAAACAAGCCTCAAAGCAGAAAATGCATACGCCGAACTCGACGGCAAAAAACAAAACCTCGACGAACCTAAGGCCGACACCGTTAAAGCAAGCGAACAAGCCGCAGACAGCAGCAAGCCAAAGCAAATCTGGGGAGGCATTACGGCAGGCGTTCTATACAACGATTTTTACAGTTCCAAGTTCGGCCTAGACAACATAAAGCACGATGCAGCTTACAACGTTTCGTCAGACGGCGCCGACGACTTGCTGAAAAATTACTGGGGCGTCGGATTCAAAGTCGGCATGGGCCTTATGTTCATGCAAAGCCAATATTTCAACCTTCGCGGAGACTTGAATTTGGCGTTCAGGCAAGGAACCGGCGAAAGCAATGTCGCAGTCACGCTGACAAACAAGGACACCGGCAAATCTAAAAAATCCGATATGAAAATCGAATATTCCGTGATGCAGCTGAACATCGACTTGCCTTTGCTTGCCCGCATCTCGCCGAGCAGTGCGTTTTACATCGAAGCTGGCCCAATGTTCTCGTTCAACGTTTATTCAAAAAGCAAAGCGAAAATCACGGACATCTTCGGAACCCAAACGTACGAAGACAACGGCGGACTCAGCGCATTCGAATTCGACATCGCGACAGGCATTGGAGTCACACGCAGCGTAGGCAAGTCCATTCTCGATTTTGACTTGCGTTTTATACTCGGCATCACACGAATCAGCGACAGCAAATCCTCGCCCAAAACGTGGCAAGGGCAGCTGAGCATAACATACTGGTTCTTGTAGGAGTGTGCAATATGAAGTTATTTAAAATTTTGACGACTGTAATTTTGGCAAGCCTTGCTTCGGCAGCATCCGCACAAAGCACCGCTCCACTGACGTTCGGCGATTCAGATACCGATGAAGACAACTGGAATTACTTGATGCATTTCAAGCTGTGGGGAACGGAAGGAATTAGCTTCGGCAACAGACCGGAGTTTAGCGACACACAAGGCTGGGTTGGAACCGCTGCTGGAGACTTGAAGTCTCTTGGTTATGGAGGTTCTATAGGCGGCCCCATCATTGTTGGCGGCAGTATCTCAGGAACATCAATACAAATTACGACAGGTCCAATCCGTTCAGATGGAACAATTACAGCCCAAATGGGAAATGGCATTGTCAAATGTTCATCAACGGATTTGTCTAATGAATGCAGCACAGATAAAGTTCCTGAAATCCGTTCGAATTTAAAAGTCCCGACTTTGCCAGAAAACATCCCATGGCCTTCCGGCATAACAGTGCCCAGTCAAAAAACAAGTGTTATTAATATTGATACTATGTGTCCAGAAACAGATGTCTGTGATATATTCTATGAATCCATTAGCATTGAAAACGACGGAGTCCTTATTGTTTCCATGCCTGATGGTGGACGTCCTACGCGTATTTTCACCAAAAGTTTAAATATGGCAACTCACCCCAAAATTGCCGTTCGCTACACAAATAAAGGCAATCTCGAATCATCCGATTACGAAGGCAATCTTTTAATTTATGTCGATAACAATATAAATTTCGTCAATACAGACAACAGTACAATAATGGGAACATTTGTAAGTACCGGGACCATCAAATTAACATGCAACATAGTATTTGTAGGTCAAATGATTGCTAATAATTTGATTATTGGCAATTATATTGATGGTAATTACAATCGATTTGTGCCGTTTAAAGGTCCTGATATTTCTTTATCTCTTTTGGGCAATCGAGCAAATATGTTCGAAGAAAACGATACTTGGCAAACAATCGACTTAGGGTTGAACAACGCCGCTGAAGAAAATATCTCATTTGATTATTGCTTTGAATTTTATTCTGCTACGGGTGTTCAGAACACTTATGCCGGTTATCAAGATGTTGGCGAAGCGGACGCCTCTCATAAATTTCCGATATGCAATAAGGATGAATCTGTCAAGGCAACGATTAAGGCTGGCGATACCAAGGCAGAAGGTATTTACATCAAGCCTTTGGTGGATGGCTACGTTGAAAAAAACGAATCGCTTTGGCTTCAAATAAACAATCTTGAAGGAGCAAAGCTCGCATCCAATTACGAAGATGGCAAAGGTTACAAAATTAACATTGTAAGTAACGATAAGTTGCCTACGGTTTCTAGCGAACTTGTAGTCAGCGTCAATGAAGATTCCAAACATACATTCACATCTAGCGAATTTAAATTCCAACATGCTTCGCAAAAACTTGCTTCCGTTATTATCACAAGCATTCCTGCAAAGGGATCTTTAACACTCAATGGAACAGCGGTTAAAGCCAACACAAATATAGCCGTCGCAAATCTGAGCAAGTTCACTTACACGCCTACAGCTAACGATTTTGGCAACAGCTATACAACTTTCAAATACAAAGTTGTCGGCGACGGAACGGGCGACAACACATCTGCAGAATACACAGCAACAGTAAATGTCATCCCGGTCAATGATAAACCAACCGCTGCTGAAACAATCTTTTATGTGAACGAATTGGATCACGCGGTTTCTGGTGGACCGATTACAGTAACCGATGTTTCCAACGAAAGGGATAAAGACACATACGCTTACTCACTTGTAAATGAATCAAACAGCGACTACACAGCATTCAATCAGTTATTCGAAATTTCAAAGCTAAGCAATCAAAATGCAACAATTAAAGTTAAATCCGGGGCAAAGCTAGATTACAGTCAAAAGAAGGAATACTCCGTCTATGTAAATATCAAAGACAACGCGGCAACAGAAACACAAACAGTCAATGGTCCGCAATCCTCCGGATTGGTCAAAGTTACCGTCAAAATCGTAAACGAAAATAACCCGCCAACCATAAACAACCAAACTTTTTCAATCTCAGAAAAATCCTCCGATGGAAGCGATTGGCCTAGCGGAAAAACGGTGGGAACTGTCTTAGCAAGCGATAGCGACGGCGATCCTTTAACCTTTTCTATTGCAACAACAGGCGTGCCTTTCACATTTAAGAATGGTACGAATTGGCTTATCGTTTCTGATGGCAGCACGCTGAATTATGAAGCAATGTCCAGTTGGACTTTCAAGGTTGTTGTTTCTGACGATCAAGGCGGTTCTGCAACGGCTAATGTTACTGTGAATATTACGGATGTGAACGATGCTCCGACTTACGAATATAAAGAATACGCATTCGAAATACATGAAAGCGCTCCGAAGGGTGAATTTGTCGGCTCTGTTGTTGCCGAGGATGAAGATACTTGGAGCAAGCTTACTTATACAATCTCGGATTATGTGGCAAATTCCAAAGATTCAGAAGTCTTTAAGATTGATGCTGCAACAGGAAAGATTTACTTGAATGCTTCCATAGATTACGAAACACAGAATACATATAAAGTTTTTGCAAAAGTAGCTGACAATGGTAAGGATAAAGGCTTTGAGAACTACTCTGCAACAGCGCTTGTGACTATCAACGTTATTGATGCCCCTGATCCGCCAGAGATTGTCGATGATGGCAAGAAGAGTTATGATGTTGCAGAAAATACACCTACATGGACCGTCATTGCCTGCTATAAAGTCAAAGATGAAGATGAAAAATTCCTAGTAAACGCAAATATCGTAGTGAAAAATGCAAGTAATTTGAAAAGATCAAGTTTCTTCGGTACCGGCCTAACAAAAAAAGACTCTATTTATGAGCTATGCCTAATTAAAAGTGCAACAGCACTAGATTACGAAACCATGGAACATTCTCATGAAATAATTATCTCTGTAACCAATGAATCAAATCTAACTACCGAAATTTCTAAAACAATTAACATTTTGGACGTTAATGAAAAACCGGTCATTTCAGGAAACACCGAATTTTCATTCTACGAACATACCGGCAAAAACAAAATCATAGGCAAACTAAACTCTAACGATCTAGACACTGCAGCCATTTTTACAAATAATATTTTCAAGATTGTAAGTGGAGATACATCTTCATTCACAATTACAGAGGATGGCAAAATATTTACCAAACGTGATTTCAACTATGAAGAAGATCGTCATTCGTTCGAAATCAAAATTGCCTTATCCGACAAAGATCTCGCCACATATCCAGACCTTATTACAACAGAGAACATCACCATCACGCTTAAAGATATGCCGGAAGTTCCAGAAATCACGAGCAAAGAATTCAGCGTCAAAGAAAATTCAAAAGCAGGAGAACTTATCGGAATTATAGAAGCCACCGACCCAGATATCGACGATACGCTCAAAATTTTTCTTGATGACGAGAGTCCATACGTAACAGTTTCCTCAAATGGTGAAATACGAGTCCGCGAAGGAGCAAACATCGACTACGAAAAAATGCAGAAGTTCACGATTACTGTGATTGCCAAGGATAAAGACGGCCTGCAATCGCTTCCCGAAGAAATCGTCATCAACGTTATTGATATCGATGAGCCATCTTCCAGCAGCACCATTGCAAAATCCAGTTCCTCTAGCAAGGGGATTGCCGCGAAATCTTCGAGTTCTCGAAATGACAAAGCTTCCTCGTCGTCCTACAATAACGCAAAATCCAGTAGCAGTTCTGCACCTTCGTCATCCTGGAGCGAAGCGATAGAATCCAGTAACAGTTCCGTTACAAAATCCAGTTCCTCTAGCAAGGGGATTGCCACGAACTCTTCGAGTTCTCGAAATGACAAAGCATCTTCGTCTTCCTATAATGACAAAAAATCTTCTTCAAGTTCCAAGATCTCCGACGACGAAATCCCGGACTTCTACGTCAGAATGACCGGAGCGTTTGAATTCGAAATCGTCATGGACGAATCCGTGCCGAGCATCGCCAAAAAATATGCCGTCATGGACATGAAGGGCCAAGTGCTCACCGTCGGCGAACTGAACGACAAGAATGCATACGTAAAAGTTCCAACACGCGGAGCGTACATCGTCAAAGTCGGACTCGGCTACAGACGAATTAACGTCCGATAAGGAATCGCCATGAATTTAATTCTTCTCTGGACAGCACTTGCGATAATAGGGTTCATCTGTATCTGCATGACCAAAAAAGGTCGTGCAGTCATTCGCATCCTCTGGAGAAGCCTTAAAGTCAAGCTCATTCTCATCGCATGGGTTCTCGGAATCGCAGCCATCGCGACCGCCTACGCCACGCACCCCGAAGAAGAACCACGCCCCACCATCGACGAGCAGCAGGAATACCAAAAATACACCACGTCCGCCATTTTAAAGCTCTGCGACCAAGGCGAACTCATCATCGACATGAACTGCAATCTCGACAGTGCCGCCCCGGAACTCGCCTATATCTTGCCCACGTTTTTGAGCAACTACAACCTCATCGTCACCCACCCCACGACACCGATTCTCGAATCCATCAAGGGTACGTTACAGATAAAGATGATTGGCTACAAGCAATTCAAGAATCGCGGCATCCGTCTGATAAAGGCACTACAACGCGATCTCGGTCCCCGTTACGAATCCGTCATAGAATCCAACGACACAGACCACATCCTAAAAATCACCTACCTCGGAAAGCCCTGGGACAACGAACACCGCTGCAATCTCCCCGTTCTCGAAGCATGTCTCCGCGAACGCACAGACCCAGCCGTTCTCATGTCCATCATCCAGCACACATCCGGATTCCAGATGAACTACCAGGGCAAAAACAACACGTCGGGGCTCTTGGCGCTGGACACAGGCAAAGGTTTAGAACAAATTGGCATAGGTGCCCACCGTCTTAAAACAGCTCTTGCGACATCGCCCACGCTCGCCGACGCGGTCGCACAATTCTACCCCGACACCGAACACCGCAACAAGTTCGAGAACTGGCGCAAAGACCCGCAAAAGCATTACTGGGTCGGTCAAGTGCTCACCGACATCCAATACTACCGCAGCAACGGCATGACGCTCGTGCCGCGTAAAAGAGCGGAATAGATTATTTTTTGAATACGGTCGTCATCGCAAGTGAATCTTTGCGACCGTACTGATCGACATAAATCAACGTCCAATTGACCGTTGTATCAGAAACAAACGATTCCGTTCGAGTATTCACAAGAGTATAGTACCTTTCCATCAAAACATCTTTAGTCATTTTCAAGGAACCATCGACAGTTCCCACATCTTCCTCGATTCCTGTTTTTTT
>JAEEGH010011145.1_pt1 | contig 20465 bp, 17 predicted proteins | sample 9134181 | NCBI WGS metagenome assembly JAEEGH01 (sample SAMN16246544, study PRJNA631951) | gut metagenome | biome: gut microbiome; feature: rumen; material: DP-attached | host: Bos | place: Iran: Karaj | collected 2018-10
TAACGTAAATATTGCAGAGAACCCTATTGGTTCCGGAGCTCTTGGTCTTGCCAAGATTATTAAAGACGATCAGTATAAACCTCTTGCATATGGAATCGAAGAGGATAGATAAATGAGTCCCATCATAAGGCAAAGAGGAGAAGAATTTACCCTTCCAAGTAAATATCTCCTCTTTATTTTAACAATTCTATGTACGGCGTTAATTGTTATAACATTTAACACTAATCTGTTTACGGGTCCTTTGAACTCGTTTGCAGGTGTTTTTGTTGTGCCATTTCAAAAGGGAATCACAATCTGTTCAAGCTATATAAAAGAGACTACAGATAAACTTGCCTCCATTACACAGCTTCTTGATGAAAATGAGAGGCTAAAGAGTCAGATAGATGAGCTCACTATTGCCAATACAAACCTGGAACAGGAAAAATATGAGCTCACTGAGCTTCGTGAGTTATATGAACTTGATTCAAAGTATAGTGATTACCCTAAGACCGGAGCCAGGATTATCGCCAAGGATGCGGGCAACTGGTATTATTCTTTTGTTATAGATAAGGGCTCTGATGATGGCATTGCAGTCGATATGAATGTCATTGCAGGTGCAGGGCTTGTAGGAAGAGTAATTGATGTTGGACCTGACTGGGCAAAGGTTCAGTCTATAATTGCTGATAATTCTGCTGTGAGCGGAATGGTTCTTTCTTCTTCTGATAATCTGATCGTTACAGGAGACTTGGAACTATATAGAAGTGGATATATCAGCTTTTCCAAACTTGTAGATGATGCAGACAAGGTTAGCATCGGTGACAAGATTGTGACTTCAAATATCAGTGATAAGTATCTTCCCGGGATTCTGATAGGATATATTTCTACTTTGGAAGATGATTCAAATAATCTTACTAAGTCAGGAACTCTTTCTCCTGCAGTGGACTTTGAACATATGAACGAAGTACTTGTGATATTACAAGTCAAGAATAATGGTGGAAATTAAGATTTTTTATGAATATTAGGCGTATACTTGTAAACTTCATATTTATCATAGTTTCATTTATTTTACAGACTACGCTTTTCAGGGCACTGGACTTTGGCGGAATAGCGCCCAATATCCTTATGATAATGACTTCTTCGACAGCTTTTATCAAGGGAGATAAAGCGGGACTTTTGACCGGATTTTTTTGCGGCCTTTTAGTCGATATTTTCTTTGGGACATATCTGGGCTTTTTTGCACTTATCTACATGTACATTGGATTTATTGTAGGAAAGCTTCATATTATCTTTTTTTCACAAAATGTTGCTATCCCTATCCTGGTAATAACAATATCAGACTTTGTTTTTGGCTTTGTCTGTTATATCCTGATGTTCTTGTTCAGGACCAAATTTAATATCGGCTATTATATGCAGACAGTAATAATACCTGAGGTTGTGTATACAGCTATCGTAGCCATATTTATTTATCCGATCATCCTTAAGGTCAATAATATCATTGATGAAAAGGAACAAAGGAGCGCCAAGAAATTTGTTTGATGAAATAAAAGAAAACATAATTAAATTCATAACTTCCAGAGCAGTCATTGTTTCTTTTGTTCTGTTTACTTTGGCCTGTGTAATGATATACAGGCTTTTTTCGCTGCAGGTAATAAATGGTGAGTATTATCTTGATACTTTTAAGTTAAGGATAAAAAAAGAAAAGACCATAGCTGCTACAAGAGGAAATATCTATGACAGAAACGGCAATCTTTTAGCTTACAATGAACTTGCCAATTCTGTAACTATAGAAGACGTTTATAAGTCAGGTTCAGGCAAAAACACAGCGATTAACCAGACTTTAAATGCTCTTATTGATATCATCGAGGAAAATGGTGATACAGTAGATCAGGATTTCAATATTATCCTCAACGAAAGCAATGAGTTTGAGTTTAAGGTCACCGGTAATTCACTTCTTAGATTTTTGGCAGATGTTTATGGACATACCTCCATTAATGATCTTAAGTACGAGGAAAAGACAAAAACACCTGAAAATGTTATTGATGACCTCTGCAAAAAATTTGGTGTAGGAGAGTATGAGACTCCTGGAGTTTCTTCTTCTTTTGTTGCAAGAAGGGGCTATACCAATGACAGAGCTCTTAAGGTTTTGACAGTTCGTTACAATATGGATTCTAACAGTTATCAGAAGTACATTGATACTACAGTTGCTTCTGATGTAAGCGACCAGACAGTTGCTGATGTTATGGAGAATCTGGGTATGCTTGATGGTGTGTCTATTGAAGAGAGTACAGCCAGAAAGTATGTTGATGCACAGTATTTCTCACATCTCCTTGGTTATACAGGTAAAGTTTCAGAGGATGAGCTTGCAGAGCTTCAGCAGATAAGTTCAAGCTATGGACTTAACGATACTGTTGGTAAGTCAGGTATTGAGCAGGCTATGGAGTCTGTGCTTCAGGGCACAAAGGGATCTGAAACAGTTTACGTTGATAATACAGGCCAGGTTATTGAGACCAGCAATTATGTGGATTCTATTGCCGGTAACGATGTTTATCTTACTATTGATAAGGATCTGACTGAAGCCTGTTACGATATTATTGAGCAGTCACTTGCCGGTATCCTTGTTTCCAAGATCCAGAATGTAAAGACATACACATATACAGAGACAAGTAGCTCAAGCAGTATTGTAATCCCGATCTATGATGTTTATTATGCTATTTTTGACAACGACGTTGTTGATATACCTCATTTTGCTGAGGATGATGCAAAAGAAACAGAGAAAGCAGTATATGAGGCTTTCACAACTAAGAACGCTGCAGTTCTTTCAAGACTCAGGGAAGAATTTGAAACTGCAAAGACTCCTTATAATGCCCTTAGCAGTGAATATCAGTGGTACATGAGCCATATTGCATCAATGCTTTATTCTGATGGCGTTATCAATTCTACTCTTGTAGATAAAGAAGATGATGTATATGTTGCCTGGACAACAGATGAGACAATTTCTCTTACTGAATACTTAAAATATGCTATCGCTATGAACTGGATCGATGTTTCTAAGCTCAGCATCGACAATCAGTACGCAGATTCTGAAGAAATCTTTGCTCAGATAGTAGATTACATCATTGATAAGATGTCATCTGATTATGATTTCCAGACAAGGCTCTATAAATATCTTTTGCTGGATGGAAACATAAGTGGTACTCAGGTTTGTAACCTGCTTCTTGAACAGGGAAAAGTTACTTTATCAGATGAAGAACAGGGAATATGGGATAGAGGCGGCGAGACAGCATATACCTTCATGACCAACAGAATTTCCAATCTGGATATTACACCTGCGCAGCTTGCTCTTGATCCCTGCACAGGATCAATGGTTGTTACTGACGTTAATTCCGGTGATGTGCTGGCTATAGTTTCATATCCCGGATACGATAACAACAAAATGGCAAACGGCGTTGATGCTGAATATTACGCCAAACTTAGAAGCGACAAATCAAATCCTCTGTACAACTATGCCACACAGCAGAAGACAGCTCCCGGTTCTACATTTAAGATTGTTTCAGCAACAGCAGGCCTTACAGAAGGAGTTATTACAACTGATTCAACAATTTACTGCGGCGGTATTTTTGATAAGCTCGATCATCCGCCAAGATGTTGGATATATCCAAGTGGGCACGGTAACTTAAATGTTACAGGAGGTATCCGTAATTCCTGCAACGTATTTTTCTATGAAGTTGGTTACAGACTTGGCCTTTTGGGTAGTTCTTATTCATCAGAGACCGGTCTTGAAAAGCTTGCCCAGTATGCAGATATGTATGGCCTTACAGAAAAATCAGGCATAGAAATTGCAGAATCAGAGCCTTCTGTATCAGATCAGGACGCTGTTCGTTCTGCTATTGGACAGGGTAGTCATTCATATACAACTATAGGACTTGCAAGATATGTAACAACTATTGCAAATAGTGGTACATGTTATAATCTTTCTCTTATAGATAAAACTACTGATTCAAGCGGTAATCTGCTTGAAGAGTACAGTGCATCTGTCAGAAATACTATCGATATGCCTCAGTCTTACTGGAATGCAATTCATTTAGGTATGAGACAGGTTGTACAGGACAAATCCTATTATGCAAATCTTGGAGTTAACGTAGCCGGTAAGACAGGTACAGCGCAGGAGTCGAAGAGCAGACCAAACCATTCACTCTTCATCTGCTACGCACCTTATGAAAAGCCTGAAATTGCAATTGCAACACGAATTGCTTATGGTTATACCTCAAGCTATGCTGCACAGATCACAAAAGAAGCTCTTTCTTATTACTTTGAACTTAGAGATGAGGATGATATTCTTTCAGGTACAGCAAGAGAACTTCAGGATGGTGCTACAAACGCCGACTAATGGGGGAAAAATGTTAAAGAAATACAAGATAATGGATTATGACTTTCCTTTAGTCATAATGGTAATTGGTCTTACAATATTTGGAATAATGGCTATCAGCTCAGCTAATCCTTCCTATGTCTCCAAACAGACAGCAGGTATGATTTTTGGTGTGGTTTTAATGGTTTTTATTTCACTACTTGATTATTCGTTTTTGATAAAACTTTACATTCCGTTTTATATACTGAATGTAGCTCTTTTGGGCCTTGTTTTATCTCCCTTGGGTAGCAGCACAAACGGAGCTCAAAGATGGATAAACTTATTTGGAATAACATTCCAGCCATCAGAGGCAGCCAAAATTTTATTGATTTTATTTTATGCTCAGTTTATCATGAAATATAAGGACAAAGTTAAGAACATAAGCTTTGTTCTGATTTGCTTGGCACTGCTTGCGCTTCCTTTGGGGCTTATCTTTAAACAGCCCGACCTTTCAACATGTATCATGGTAATGATGATATTCTCATCAATGATCTTTGTTGCCGGGGTGAATTGGAAGCTAGTCGTCTTTGTTTTATCTGTTTCTATTCCTTCAGTATTATTTATAATTTATAATGCTGTTCAGGAAGACAGCAGTATTCTTAAGGACTATCAGCAGCGTAGAATTCTTGCATGGCTACATCCTGAAGAGTATGCTAATTCAGAGGCTTATCAGACACTTAATTCTATGATGGCTATTGGTTCAGGTCAGCTTTACGGCAAGGGTTATAACACTAACGAGATAAGCTCTGTTCTTAATGGCGGATTTATTTCAGAGTCCCAGACAGACTTCATTTTCACTGTTATCGGTGAAGAGTTTGGCTTCATTGGGGCATGTATTGTTGTGGTTTTAATTCTTGGCATTGCTATCGAATGCTTCATGATCTCCATGAGAGCCAAGGATAAAGCAGGCGAGGTAATCGCCGCAGGCGTTGGAGGCTGGATAGGCTTTCAGGGCATTATAAACATAGGAGTTGCAACCGGAGTTCTGCCCAATACAGGACTTCCACTTCCTTTTGTAAGTGCCGGTCTGACTTCGCTTTTAAGTGTTTATGTAGGCATTGGCTTTGTGCTCAATGTCAGACTTCAAGGAAATAAATATATTTTGGGGAGAGGTTAAAGTACATGAATATAGCTTTAATTGCACATGATGCGAAAAAGAAACTTATGCAGAATTTCTGCATAGCTTATAGAGGAATCCTTAGTAAAAATGATCTTTATGCTACAGGAACTACAGGAAGACTTGTAGAAGAGGTAACAAATCTTTCAATTCACAAGTATCTTGCAGGACATCTTGGTGGTGCTCAGCAGCTTGGCGCTGCAATAGAGCACAACGAAATCGACCTTGTGATCTTTTTAAGAGATCCATTAACAGTAAAATCTCATGAACCTGATATCAGCAATATCATGTCACTTTGTGATATGCATAATATTCCTGTTGCCACCAATCTGGCATCAGCTGAGCTTTTACTTAAGTCATTGGATAGGGGAGATTTTGAGTGGCGTGAGATGTACAAGTAAGATAGCTTTATTATTGTGTCTTTTAGTAGGAACAACTGGACTAACCGGCTGTTCTTACTTTTCATATTCTGCAAAGTACTCTGTATCTTCATCTAGTGAAGATGTCAGAAATACATATTATTATCCTACTTTTGCTTCAGATCTTTGCGTAGCAGGCGGTGATATAACAGGAGATGAGGATGTTATTTCTTCTGATGTCAGCGCCGGTCTTTTTGATCTCAATAACAAAGAAACATTATATGCCAAAAATGTTAATCTCCAGGTTCATCCTGCAAGCCTGACAAAGGTCATGACTGCTCTTGTTGCTTTAAAATACGGCAAGCTTGATCAGGTTCTTGTTGCGGACAGTAATGTCTATGTTACTGAAAGCGGGGCCCAGAAGGTGAATCTTAAGGAGGGCGACAGACTTACACTTGATCAGGCACTTAGGATCCTGCTCATATATTCAGCTAATGATGTAGCTAATCTTATTGCCACTAATATTGGAGGTTCCATTGAAGGGTTCGCAGATATGATGAATAAGGAAGCCCTTGCTATTGGAGCGACCAATTCTCATTTTACAAATCCTCACGGTTTAACGGATGAGGATCATTATGTTACAGCTTATGATATGTATCTGATATTCAATGCTGCCATGCAGTATGAGACCTTCAGTGAAATAATAAATATGACTGAATACAGCACAAACTATCTTGATTCATCAGGTAACTCAAAGGAGGTTTCTGTATCCAGCACTAATGCGTATCTTTCAGGCAGCCAGTCAGCGCCTATGGGTGTTACAGTCATTGGCGGTAAAACGGGCACAACATCTGCTGCAGGTCATTGCCTTATCCTGCTTGCAAGAGATACAAACGGAAGTCCTTACATCGCAGTAATTATGCGCGATACAGACAGTGGGACACTTTACTCTGACATGTCATCTTTGCTTTCAGAAATAACCAAATAGAGTTGTTTTTTACCATGTAATATTCTATAATTATTACAAGAATTTAAATTCTAACTAGCAGGAGGGTATGCCGATGGTTCAGTTAATTGTTGGGAAAAAGGGTAAAGGAAAGACAAAATGTTTATTGGACAAGGTTAATACCGAGGTTAAGAATGTACTCGGAAGTGTAGTATTTCTTGATAAGAACACCAAGCACATGTATGAATTAAACAATAAGATCAGACTTATTGTAGTTCCAGAGTTTATGATTTCAAATTCTGATGAGTTTATCGGATTCGTAAGTGGTATTATTTCTCAAGACCACGATCTCCAACAGATGTATTTTGATGGATTTTTAAATATCTCTTGTCTCGAGGGCAAGGACATAACAGAAACTATCGACAAACTCGAAAAGCTTTCTGAGAAGTTCAATATTGATTTCATCTTAAGCGTTTCAATGGATGAATCAGAGCTTCCTGAAAATGTTAGATCCAAGGTTGTGATTTCACTTTAATTTTAAAGTATAATGTATATAAGCCGCGGGCTTTCCGCGGCTTATATATTGTAAAAAAGTATAAAAGGTTGGGAAAATGGCTAAGAAAAACAGCCGCGTAACAAAATATCCGGGCAATATAAATAATATAAACATTGGAATGATATTCTTTTCCGTAATGGCTATCTATATCGTTATCAGTGTCATTACTTATATGCGCAGGGATCATATAGTTGGATATCAGGTTAAAGAGGGAGCTCTTTCAACTAATAATATTTATGATGCTGTGGCTGTTCGTACAGAGAAGATCATAACCAGTGACAATGCAGGTTATGTCAATTATTTTGCAACAGAAGGCGGAAGAGTTGCAGTAGGAAATCTTGTTTATACAGTTGATGAGTCAGGGCAGCTTCTTGAGTATCTTAAATCACAGGGTTCTGAAGAAGTCGCACTTGGTGATGAGGACTTATCTGAACTTCGAAGCCAGATTGTAAATTTTGATTCATCTTTTGACCCTCAGAATTTTTATACTGTATATGATTTTAAGGTCAGCATAGATGGAACTGTTCAAAAGCTTTCAAACAGCAGTATTCTGCAGAATATACAATCTCTTAATTCAAGCAGTGGAACACTTTCATCCATTGGATATAAAAATGCTCCTGACACAGGAATAGTCGTGTATTCTATTGATGGATATGAGGATTTGACACTTGAGACTATGACTCTTGATAAGCTCGACCAAAAGAACTATGAAAAGACCCAGCTTATCAATAATACTCTTGTTAAGGCAGGGGACCCTGTATATAAGCTCTGCACAAGTGAAGAATGGTCAATCATTATAAATGAACAGGATCCTGAAAGACTTCAGGAATTTGAGGATCTTGAATATATCAAGGTCAGATTCATTAAAAACCAGGATGAATCATGGGGTAAGGTCACTACCTATACAAATGTGGATGGTCAAAGCTTCGTTCAGCTTACATTTACAAATTCCATGATAACTTTCTGCAGAGACAGATTTTTAAATGTGGAGCTAATAACAGAGGATGAGACAGGACTTAAGATTCCTAATTCTTCAATCGTGAATAAGAGCTTTTTCCTGATTCCTAAGGCTTACCTCATTAACAATAATGACAACACCTCAGGAGTACTAAGGGAAAAATACGACGAACAGGGAAATGCCACTACCGAGTTTGTTTCACTTAATGTATATAATGAGACAGATACTGAGTATTACATTGATACGGACACATTAAGGGCTGGTGATACACTGATAAAGCCGGATTCCAATGAAAGATATACTGTTAGTAAGACAGATACTCTTATTGGGGTTTATAATATAAACAAAGGCTATGCAGATTTCAGACAGGTTAAGATTCTTTATCAGAACGATGAATACGCCATAGTTCGTTCCAATACTATGTATGGACTTAATGTGTATGACTACATAGTTCTTGATTCATCAACAGTTGATGAGAATTCAGGAAAGGCAGATGAAGCATCTGACAGTTCCGGAGAAGAACAAGGTGACGAGAGTGAAAGCGCATATGAAAGCAGCTTAGATGATGTCAGTGCTCAGGAATCATCTGATACATCCGCATCTGAAGATTCAGGTCTTTCTTCAAGCGAGTCATCTGCTGAAGCAAGTGAGGAACCTGCGCAAGAGCCCACAGAAGGCATATCTAAAGATTCGTCAGAATCAGCTTCTTCTCAGGGGTAAAATTTTAGAAATTGTTAAAAAAAACCATATAAATTTGACATAATACGTAAAACTACGATAATATTATATGAGATTTTGTTGGGAAAAATAAATGTGAGGAGCATTAGATAAAATGAGTGTAATGGATAAATTCTTAAAAGCAATTCAGCTTAATGGGGATGAAGATGGTTATTATGACGAGGATGACACTTATTATGATGGTGGATCCAAGATCGAGTCAATAAATAATCAGGCTCCAATTGGTAAGGATGATCCCACTATTGATGTTTCCGAGGAAAAGGCAAAAAAACCTGCACCAAAGGTTGTTCCATCCAGGTCAAAGAAAGCTTTATCAGCTGCCGGTATGGAAGTTTGCGTGATCAAACCTACATCTGTTGAGGATGCAAGGGAGATAACAGAAACACTTTTAGCAAATCGCACAGTTGTGCTTAATTTAGAAGGTCTTGATGTAGATATTGCACAGAGGATTATAGATTTTACATCAGGTTCAACATTTGCAATTTCAGGTAATCTTCAGAAGATATCAAGATACATCTTCATTATTACACCGGCATCAGTTGATATTTCAGGCGATTTCCAGAATATTTTGAGTGGCTTCGGTAGTGGAATACCAGAGGGACCTCATCAAATCGATTAATATAACAAGCTGCTGCATTCGCGGCAGCTTAATTTTTATTTAGAAGAATAGAGGATACTAGAGATGGAAAGTTTAGTTGTTAACTATGGTGGGAAGCCATGTTATGAGATTATATTTGAAAAGGATTTTGAAGGGCTAAGTGATAAGGTTAGGGAGCTTGGCTTTGAGGGCAGGAAAATAGCTATAATTACTGATAGTAATGTTGAGAAGTTATATGCAAAGGATGTTCAAAAGGAACTTAATAAGGTATCAAAGACAGTTATAGCTTATGCAATCCCTGCCGGTGAAGATAATAAGAATCTCAAAGAAATTGAGAAAATATATAAGGTTTTGATCGAAAATCATTTTGACAGACATGACCTTGTTGTTGCACTTGGGGGCGGTGTTGTTGGTGACATGGCCGGTTTTGCTTCTGCAACATATCTTAGGGGAATTGATTTTATTCAGATTCCTACAACTCTTTTAGCTCAGACAGACAGCAGCATTGGCGGCAAGACAGGTGTTGATTTTGACGAGTATAAAAATATGGTAGGCGCATTCCATATGCCTCGTCTTGTGTATATGAATATTTCTACTCTTAATTCCTTAAGTGACAGGCAGTATGCTTCAGGATTTGCAGAAGTTATGAAGCATGGTCTTATTAAAGATGCTTCTTTCTATTCATGGCTTATTGAGAACATGTACGAGATTGAAGACAAGGATACAGATGTAGTTCTTGAGATGGTAAAAAGAAGCTGCGAGATCAAGAAAGCAGTCGTTGAAAAGGATCCCACAGAAAAGGGAGACAGAGCACTTCTTAACTTTGGACATACCCTTGGACATGCTATTGAAAAGGCAAAAGGATTTACATTAACTCACGGTGAGTGTGTAGCTCTTGGCTGTGTTGCAGCAGCTTTTATCTCCTGGAAAAAAGAGCTGATCGCTATGGAAGAATATTACGAGATCAGGGATATGTTTGTTCCCTTTAATCTCCCTATATCAGTAGAAGACCTTGAGCCTTCAGAGGTGATAAAGCTCACAAAGTCAGATAAAAAGGCTGATGGAGATAAGATTAAGTTTATTCTCCTTAAAAAGATTGGAAAAGCATTTATTGATACAACCGTTACCGAAGAAGAGATGAATGCTGCTTTAAATGAAATTATCTACGTTGAGAATGGAGACTGATCAGTTTTTATGAATGCAAATATATCTAAAAAGAAAAAAATCTTTTTGCTGGTTGATTTTTTGATGATAATCCTTTTAGTTTTTTTAGACCAGTTTACTAAGTACCTTGCAGTTATCCATTTGGAAGACAAGCCTGCTATTAAGATCATTGACGGAGTTTTGGAACTAAATTTCTTAAAAAACAGTGGTGCAGCTTTTGGACTTTTACAGAATCAAAAGGTTTTCTTTATCCTGGTTGCTGTAATGATACTTTGCATTATAGCTTATGTTCTCTTTAGAATGCCTGATGACAAAAAGTACAATATCATGCATATTTTACTTGTTATGATCGCAAGTGGCGCAGCCGGAAACATGATAGACAGAGTTCGCAACGATTATGTTGTTGATTTTATCTATTTTGTTATCATCAATTTTCCGATATTTAACGTAGCAGATATATATGTTACTGTTTCAACATTTTTGTTTGTGATCCTTTTTCTTTTTTACTATAAAGAAAATGATTTCAATTTCCTTAGCTTTAACCAGCAAAAGAAATTTAGGGAAAAATAATGGATAGTGAAAACAAATTATTTGAATATGTTGTAAGTGACGAATATGAAGGACTAAGGATAGATAAGCTTTTATCTGAGCTTAGCCCTTCTTTTTCTCGCACTTACATAAAAAAACTTATAGATGACAAAAAGGTCTTTTGCAATGGAAAAAATGTAAAGGCAAGCTTTTGTATCTCTGAAAATGATTATATTAAAATGGAGATTCCGCCTGCTGAGATCCCTGAGATATTGCCTCAGGATATTCCGCTGGACATAATCTATGAAGACAATGATGTTCTTGTTGTAAATAAGCCAAAAGATATGGTCGTCCATCCTGCTGCAGGTCATTATAAGGATACTCTGGTAAACGCTGTTATGTATCACTGTCATGATAATTTATCAGGTATTAACGGTGTTATGAGGCCGGGAATTGTTCACAGGATTGATAAAGATACTACGGGATCAGTTATTATCTGTAAAAATGATAATGCACATCAAAAAATAGCTGAACAGCTCAAAGAGCATTCTATAAATCGTGTATATCATGCAATTTGCTATGGCGTAATTAAAGAGGATGAGGGAACGATTGAAACCCTTATTGGCAGAAGCACTAATGACAGAAAGAAAATGGCTGTAGTTACAAGTGGCGGTAAAGAAGCGGTTACTCATTTTCGCGTTCTAAAGCGATTTGAGGAAGATAATATGACTTATATAGAGTGCAGACTTGAAACAGGCAGAACCCATCAGATTCGTGTTCATATGGCTCATATTGGACATCCTCTTTTGGGAGATGAGGTGTATGCCGGAAATAGGAAGAGCAGATTTAAATTAAAGGGGCAGTGCTTACACGCCAAGACTCTTGGCTTTATACATCCTGCAACAAAAGAGTATATAGAAACGGATGCGCCGCTACCTGAGTATTTTTCACATTTGCTCAATGTTCTTAAATAAGGTAAAATAAGAAAAAGGGGAAAGGGGTGATGTATATGAATACTATAATCACTATTGGAAGACAATTCGGATCAGGCGGAAGAGAAATAGGAGAAATGGTCGCCGATCATTTCGGGATTAAGTGTTATGACAAGGAGCTTCTTTCTAGAGCAGCAAAAGAGAGTGGCTTTTGCGAAGAGATGATTCAGAATCATGATGAGCGTCCTACAAATTCTTTTCTTTACAACCTTGTAATGGACACATATTCATTTGGATATAATTCTTCAAGTTTTGTAGACATGCCTATCAGCCACAAAGTTTTTTTGGCACAGTTTGATACTATCAAAAAGATTGCTCAGGAAGGCCCTTGCGTTATCGTTGGAAGATGTGCAGATTATGCATTATCTGATTTTCCAAATGTTCTTAATCTCTTTATCACTGCTGATGAAGAGTGCAAGATAAAGCGCATTAAAGAGCGTTTTGAGGATATCACAACAGATGACAAGGCAAGAGAGATGATGAATAAAAAGGATAAACAGCGTCAGAGCTATTACAACTATTATTCATCCAAGAAATGGGGCAGAGCTGACAGCTATGACCTTTGCATCAATTCAAGCATTCTCGGTATAGATGGTACCGTGAAGTTTATTACTCATTATATTGAAGACTATGAGCTTTCCAAGAAACTTTGATTCACCTATAGAGGGCCTGACTTAATTGTCAGGCCTTTCATGGAGGATGAGCTATGTGGAAGCGTGCGCAGGAAAGATTTAGAACGCGAAGCCTGATTGCTACACTCATTCTTATGCTGATCGTGTTCTTATATTCTACTGTTTACGTTCTCTATGTAAAAAACTATACTAGAGACCAAAGTTATTTAGAACTCAAAAAATCCACCGATGAAGCCATAAGCTCCATCGAGGGTGAGTTTCGTGCGGACCGTAATATGTTACGGCTTATTTCTAAAATCATCTCCGAGTCCGGAGAATCTTTACATTCCCTAGGTGTTACCAGATATTTGAATATTTATTATGTAAATTCCAATATTTCAGAGGCTGCTATTCTTACGCCCAGAAATGAAGTCATTAGAATTTCGGGAAAAGATATTGATGCAACCGGGATTTTGGATTTTGATTCTGTGCTTGAGAAGGGAGAACATATTTCAACCCTTCAAAGAGATCTTGAAATTCCCTCAGTTTTGGATATTAGAAGCTTTGTTCCTATAAGGAAGGATGACAGAACAATAGCTTTTATATATGGCACCACAACGCCTGCAGGTATTATTGATGCATGGTCTCCTGAAGTATATAACGGCCATGGCATTATTTCTATCATTGAAAGAGATACCGGAAAGTACCTTATAGATGGCCAAAACCGAATTAATACCTATTTTGATGAGTCAACTTTAAAGCTCCTTGCCATAAGTACAGGGGAAACTCTGGATGAAAACATAAAAAGCGGAAAAAGCGGCTATGCTATTGTTCGTGACCATTCAACGAATGAAATAATGTATTATTGCTATCTGCCAATGACAATAGCCAATTGGGAGATGGTTCTTAGCGTTCCGGAAAAATATGTCTACGAAGCAGTAAGACCAATGCATATTGGCTTATATCTGCTTATTGCCGCAGAGGCTATTTCTCTTATTATTTATTTCTTTTACATTATCCATATTACAACCGGTTCCCTTAAAGGTATGGAAAGAAGAGCCAATATGGACGCTCTAACAGGCCTTCAAAACAGAAACAGGTATGAATACTTTTGCCAGCATCTACAGCAGGGGACAGATGGTATGGCATGCATTTACTTTGATGTAAATGGCCTTCATGAGCTCAATAATACCCAGGGCCATGTGGCCGGTGATAATATGCTAAAGACCATAGCATCAATTATAAGCGCCGAATTTGGCGAAAATAACACCTATAGGATCGGCGGCGATGAATTTGTTGCATTCAGGTATGAAAGGGATGAACAAGCCGTAAGAAAGGACCTTAGAAGGGTTCTTGATGATATTGAAAAAGAAAATTACCATGTTGCAAGTGGTCTTGCCATGGCAACACCTGATAAGAAGCTTTTAACAGTAATCAAGCTTGCTGAGGAGGAGATGTATCGCAATAAAGAGCTCTATTACAAATCAATAGGAAAGGAGATGCGAGGATGAGGCGTTTTTCTCAAAAGTGCATACTTCTATTCCTGTGTTTTGTGATGACTTTTTTGACCGGTTGCTATGGTAAGCTTCCTGATCTTGAAAATCATACGCTTGAAGATGCTTACGACAATGATGCAGTTGTTTTTAAGACTGTATATTCCTCGGAGGTTATTAATCTAAACTACCTGGTGACAAGTTCTGCTGTTGATACAGCAGTTTGTGCCAATGTTATAGATGCTCTTGTTGACTATGACACAAAGGGCAATATTATCCCCGGACTTGCTGAGAGCTGGGAGTCAAATGAAGATTATACTGAGTGGACTTTTCATTTAAGGGACGGAATAAAATGGGTTGACTACAACGGCAATTATTATGCAGATGTAGTAGCTGATGACTTTGTATGTGCTGCAGAATATGTTAATAATGCTGCCAATGATACAGATTGTCAGTACATGTATTCGACAGGGGCTGTGGTCTTAAATGCCCAGAAATACTATGAATTTACATCGTATGTCTTAAAACCTGATGATTTTGAGGAAATACCGGAAAAGACAATCCCTTCTGATATTGGCGTTGTGGCAGAAGATGATAAGACTTTGAAATACATCCTGGAAAAACCATGTCCCTTTTTTACCAGCGTTTTATCCTATACAACGTATCTCCCAATCTGCCGAAAGTACCTTAATGAGATTGGAAGTGTTTTTGCTACAGACAATGAGTTCATGCTATATAACGGTGCTTATATACTGTATTATTTTAAACCACTTGAAAAGCAGATATTTGTAAAAAATCCCACCTATTGGGATAAGAAAAACGTCTATCTTGACAGAATTGAAAATTATTATGATGCAGATGCCCTGTCAATAGGACCGGAGCAATATATGAATGGCTCTGTTGATAAGGCAATCATAAGTCCTGATCATCTTGATGAGTATATGAGCAACCCCAAATATGCAGAAAATATTCACAGGTCAAGACCGGATAGTTCTTTTTCATATTTTTATTCCTTTAATTTTGAGCCATTATTTGATAAAAGATATGAACCTGATAACTGGAAAAAAGCTGTAGAAAACTTGAGCTTTAGAAAAGCTGTCATGTCTTCCATAGACAGGTTAAGTATTTTAAAGCTCTATGAACCATACGATCCGGAAATTCTTCTAAATAACACGATCACTCCTAAAGGCTCTAATTCTTTTAACGGGAAAGATTATACATCTTATGGGAAACTTGCGTATCACGCCGGAAATGACTCTTTTGACTCCAAAAAAGCAAGAATCTACAGAGATCTTGCGAGGCTTGAACTTACGCCAAAGGGGGTGACTTTTCCAATAAAAATGCTTATGCCATATAATCCTTCAACAGAAGGGTGGAAGCAGGAAGCATATATGATGGAGGAACAGATAGAATCAACTTTAGGTAAGGATTTTATCGATGTTATAGTAACCGCCGGGAGCGATATGGGGTTTTTACTATCAGTTCGCATGTCAGGTAAATATGCCTTTATGAAATGCCGATGGGGCGCGGATTATGAGGACCCTCAAACCTGGACAGAGCCCTTTGAAGATGATGGAGACTACACATTCTGGCAGCTTTCCGATAATTCAGAGATAAAAAAGATACATAAGAAATGGCGGGAGCAGATAGACCTTGCTTCATCAATTACTGACGATAATGACAGGAGATTTACTGAGTTTGCAGAGGCTGAAAATATCATCATCAGTAATGCTATTGTGGTTCCGTTCTCTATTATGAATGGTGATGGATATATCATGTCAAAGCTAAATGAGTTTGAAGGCGAGTATTCTTCCTATGGAATGGCAAGACAGCGCTATAAATACTATAAGAAGCACGAAAAATCTATGAATCTGGAAGAATATGAAAAAGCTTATGCTGAATGGATTGAATGAGACTTTCATGTTTTTTGATATTACTTGAAACAATATTGCAGAATGTACAAAATTTAATATAAATTTAATTGGTTAGCTATAAAGTAGGTGATAATCTGAACCCAAAGAACAACGAATGTGATTTTATATTTTCACATTCTTTTGCATAGAAAGGATTCTATGCTCTGATTTTTCAAGGAGGAAAAATTATGGCAGCCAGTATAAGTAATAATGTCAGCCAAATGTACCGCAATGTTGCAAATGCCACTAAAACTGCAAAAGCAGCGGGAAAGTCAAACGCAAGATCTGCTGATAAATCCAAAGATGTTAGTAATAAAGCCTCAGTATTTGGAACAGGCATTGGAAACAGCGCCACAGTTTCTTTTTCTCCGGAAGTTGAAATGTATGGCAAGGTTGTTGACCTGCTTCAAAAGAAATACGAAAACGCCGATGTATTTGTGGCCGGGCCTGATGATGATCTGTCGCAGATTGGCGGAGATCTTGAATATAGCATTATTCTTTCCGAAGATGAGATGAAACTTCTTGCTTCTGATGATGAAAAAGATAAAGAGGCAAAGGATAAGCTCTTGGGGAAAATCGATGATGCAATGACCAAGATCAGCGATATGAGCCAGAAAATCAATGAAAATACTGATGATAAGGATGAGATTTCCAATTTTGGTATCAGTATTGGAAAGGATGGCAAGCTTAATTTCTTTGCAGATATAAATGGAAACTCTTATAGCAATAATTCTTTAGATGAGGTTATAAAATCACTTGTAGCTGATAAGAATAATCAGTGATAACTTTATATAATCGTTGATTTATGGGTCTGACTTTTTTAGGTCAGGCTCTTTTTTTGTGCAAAATCACTAAAATAAAATTTCGTAAAAGAGGTAACCAAAAGATACTTTTTTTTTAATTTTAAATTGTTATGATGTTTTCGGAAACGGAAATAATGTTGCAGAAAAACAACAATTTATTTTTAAAAGAGAGGGAAATGTTATGGTAAGTAAAAAGCTAAGAAAGGTCATGCACAGGTCGTTGGCAGTTGCTACATCAGCAGTACTGATTGCAACTGCGTCAATTGGAGCAGGTTTCACAGTTTCTGCTGAGGGTGAGCCCGAGGATGTTACAGTGACAGTTGTTTCTGATCCTAAATCTGACGATGCAGATGAACAGGAATCCAAGGTAGTTGGAAGCGTTACTGCTACTGGCAATGGAATCGAGGTACGCAATGGTGGTGAAGTTACAGCTAATGGTGATGTTCATTCCGATTATGGTCATGGGGTAGTTAATGAAGGCGGTACAGTATATGTAGAAAGAAATGTTGATGCTGGTAGTGAAGGAGCTACTACTGAAGCACATGGTATTAAATCTGATGGAGAGGGTACTGTTACAGTTGGAGGTAATGTAACAGGTAAGACTGATGGTGTACATGTAGAAAACGGAGGAGAAGTAAAAGTTTCTGGTAATGTTACCGGATTAAATGATGATGGAGTACAGATTGGAAACTATTATGATATTCGAGAAGATTTAATTAGAACCGATGATGATAGTACAGTTAATGTAAATAAGAGAAGTGGAACTGTTACTGTTGGCGGGGATGTTACAGGAAAAGATTATGGGTTAAATATTATTAATGGAAAAGTCGATGTTACCGGTAATGTATCAGGCGATGTTAATGCGGAGTATCTCAGTGAAGTAAATATTGGAGGTAGTGTTACAGCCGATTATGGCATTAGTGCATATGATGGAACCAATGTAACTGTAGGAGGAAATGTTACAGCGCAATATGGTGTTGAAGCATATGGTGAAAGTAATGTAACTATTGATGGTGATGTTACAGCAGATGTTGCAGACGATGCTTCAGCAGGTGCTACATACGGCAATGGTATTACTAGTAGTAGAAGCAATGTAACTGTAGGAGGAAATGTTACATCAAGAATAAATGGTGTTGAAGCAAGGTATGACAGTAATGTAACTGTTGGTGGTGATGTTACAGCAGATGTATTTGGAATTAATTCAAGATATTCAATCATATCTGTAGAAGGTAGTGTTAAGTCAAATAGAATGCTAGGAGTAGAATCAAAGGGATCAAATATTTCTATAGGAAAAGATGTAGAAGGCGATTTGGCAGGAATAATGGCGGGTTCATACAAAAAATACAAAAATATGGAAAGAGAAGACGGCCTTGTTATTGGTATCATAGGATCTGAAAATTTGGAATATGAGATGATTCCCTCAGAAATTAGAGTTGGTGGTAATGTGACAGGTGGTGTAATTGGCCTTGCATCAGATAATAGTAGTACGATTAATGTAAAAGGTGACGTTACAGCAAGTGGCAAAAGTATAGATAATGAGACTATAATGTTAATGAACGATGGTAGGGAATTTGATCCGGATGATCCAATTAGTAAAATCATTTCAACAATTCCTTCAGCTTCTATTGGTGTAATAATTGGCTTGGATGATGATACGGATAGGCCCGCTAGAGCTCTTGCAATACCAGCTGATGAAGTTGTTGATCCGGAGGCAGGAGCAAATCCTGAAGAAGGAAACCAGAAGACAGAACCTGTGAAGGGTGTTGTAATTGTAGAGGGAGCAGCCAAGGCAGAGGATAACGGAAACGGTGCTTATGGCGTTCTTGTGGCTAATTTAAAAAATGCAACAGCGGAAGAAATAATTGCAGAAACTCCGGATATAGTTGTATACGAATTTAACCTTGGAGAAAATGGGCAAGTTGTTGGTTATCAGGATTATAGTTCAATGTTTAATAGGGATTATGATCACGATTTTGATCCTCCTTATCCTTCGGTACGTACACTTGCCGCTACAAGTGAAGATACTCTTACAGAAGCTGCTCCTATAGAAGCTGCTCCTATAGAAGGAGAACCTTCAGAAGATGCTGATGAACTTGCAGCAGAAGTAATTGATACTGTTAAGGGATTGATAAATTATATTATTAAGCACGATGACGAAGTTACTTTGGATTCTTTGAATGATGGCGAGGATGTAAGAGTATTTGGCGACGGCCTTGAAACTATGAGAATCGGAGATGTTCTTAACATTAAATTCCAGGAAGGCTATGAGCTTGATAATGAGGATTATTTAAAAACAATAGCAAGCGTTGAAAAGATATCTGATGGTGTCTATAAGATCACATTAAACAGTGAACTTGGTGGAATAAATATCAAAGCACTTAAAAAAGCCATTCAAGAAGAAATAATAGATGATCCGGTTGTTGATCCAGATGAGCCTGACAACAAAGAGGATGATCCAGAAGAAAAGCCACAGGAAAATAATGATCCTGTAGTTGTAATAATCGAAGAGTCAGATCCTGATCCTGCACCTGATTCTGAATCTGATCCTGAGCCAGCTTCAGCTCCTGCACCTGCAGTAATTCCTTTAGTAGCTACTACAGTAGCTCCTGCACCAGCTCCGGCTCCTGCAGAACCAGCAGTTCTTGGTGAAAAGAGAGAAGCAGCAGTTCTTGGCGCAAGAAAAGCAAGTACAGATGATACAACCAATTTACCGATAAGAGCAATGATAATTATTATTGCTTCACTTGGAGCCTTGATTGTATGTGGCACAAAGTATTGCGTAAAAGAAAGATAAACTAAATTAGGGACTCCCGAGTTGTGTTATGCAATTCGGGAGTTCTTTTAGTGTGATTTGTTGATTGTACAGGTAGCTGGTAAGGCTGCCTGTTTTTTGTGTTTTTATGCATTTTTTATTTAATTTTATTAAAAAAACATTAAACGTAAAACAATGCATTATTTAGCTGTATAATGTATACAGGTGGATATTGATTATATTGAAAGGAGTGTCGCTATGGCAAGGACAACTGAAAACAAGAAGAATAAGGTCAGTTTTTTCAAATCTATTCCGGTTCAGATTTTGTTCTTTAATATTCTGATGTTGCTGGTATTTAACATAGTAAGCTACATTGTTAACGATGGAGTATCATCCATGTCTAATAGTGCTCAGGGTATAATTGCTGGAGTAACCGAGCTGATTCATAAAGAGGGAACAGTTAAGGAAGATCTGGCCAGGATTGACGGAACAATCCAGAGCGCACTGGGACTATGGGCATATTACACTGATGCTGATAAAGAGAGAATCGGAA
>JAEEGH010011152.1_pt1 | contig 20453 bp, 14 predicted proteins | sample 9134181 | NCBI WGS metagenome assembly JAEEGH01 (sample SAMN16246544, study PRJNA631951) | gut metagenome | biome: gut microbiome; feature: rumen; material: DP-attached | host: Bos | place: Iran: Karaj | collected 2018-10
CCGCCGAAGTATTTCATACTGTTTATCTCCTTCAATTTCAATTATTTACAACTTATCATCCGGGTTTGTCTGTGAGGACGTCACATGCAGACCTCGTCCTCGAACTCGACGAGGGAGGGGTCGACGGGCTCGGCGCGCATGACGGTGGTCATGTAGGCGTTGACCTTGTCGCGCATGGTGCGGCGCGAGACCGTGCGGGGGTCCATCAGGTCGTGCTCGACCCAGATGAGGTCGTAGCCGCGGGCGCGGCCCTGTTCGTCCAGCAGGCCCTGGACGGTGGCCATGTTCTTGCAGGCGACGTTCTGGTACATGATGACGAGCTTCGCGTCCCAGGCCTCGCACTGGCGCCAGCACTCGTCCACGACGTTCTGGTAGCCGCCGTTGGTGTGGCGGCGCATGACCATGCGCTCGTACAGGCGGGCCAGGTCGCGCAGCGCCTCTTCCTTGTCCTCGGTCTCGAGGTGCTTGGTGTAGTTGAGCGATTCCATCTCGACGAGGACGTCGATGCCCCAGCAGTTGGCCAGCCAGTTGGAGAAGTTGGCGTAGTAGTGGGCCGGGCAGGACCAGACCAGGGCGCGGTACTTCATCTTGCGCTTAGGCCAGGCGGTCTCGCCTTTCTCGTAGGCGCGCTGGAGCATGCGGTTCATCTTCTGCATCTCGGGCAGGACGCGCGGGTCGATGCCGCCGTCCATCTCATAGTTCCATTTGCGGAAGAGCTCGTAGCTGGGTCCGATGAACTGGGGGCGGGAGGAGCGGTTGATCTCCCACTTCTGCAGTTCGAGGTCGGTCTCCTGATTGAAGCGGCGCATGCATTCGAAATAATGCTCCCAGTTCCATTTGGCGCCGGTGGCGTCCTCGATGGCGCGGATGCAGGCCCGGATGTCCTCGGCGCCCATCTGGACGGTCTCCTCATCCAGGTAGCGGACCGGGAAGCAGAGGTGGAAGACCGGGATGTCCGGGAAGCGGCGGGCGAAGTAGCTCGAGGCCATGGTGGAGCCGTCGCAGGGCATGGAGCTGGAGATGAAGAGCGAGCCCATGTCGGGCAGCGCGTCGATGACCAGGGCGCCGCACTCGGAGGACGGGACCGGGCAGGTGTCGGAGGGCAGGCCGTAGCTCTCGACCGCGTCGATGTAGGGGATGCAGACCAGCTGGTCGATCTCGGAGACGAGGAACATGGGCAGGAGCTGGTGCGGGATGGCCAGCAGGTCCGGGAAGCCCGCGGCGATCTGGCCCATGGTCATCTCGTCGAAGGTGAAGAGCATTTTGTTCAGCTCGTCGCTGTTGCCGTTCTTGCGGTCGGCCTTGGAGAGGAGGACCAGATTCTCGGCCACGTAGCGGAAGATGGCGTAGGTGGCCGCGTGGCTCATGCGCAGGTTCGACCCGCGCAGGCCCATGAGGTTCTTGTCCATGAAGCCGTGGCAGCAGAAGTAGGATATCATCCAGCGGTACCACAGGGCGCTGTTCAGGGCGGGGACGAGGTCCTTCGAGAAGGTCGCGAGGAGCATGCCCCACATGCGCGCCCACTCGAAGAAGTCGTAGGCGGTGTCGGCGACGCCGCGCCACTCGCGCCGGACGGTGCACATGGCGCCCTTGCGGTAGAGGCGGCCGAGGCTGCGCTCGCCGTTTATGACGCGGTCCCACTTTTCGGCGGCGGGGAGGGCCATGAAGTCTGAGAACTCGCCCTTGACGCGCTCGCCGTCGGAGCGGAGGACGTTCAGGCTGTTGCGGGCGAACTGCTTCCAGTCGGTCTCCTTCAGCATGCCGGCGAAGATGCCGGCGACCTCCTTCAGGTTCTCGCCCTGCTTCTTCCAGTCGATGTTGTCACGGGCCTTGAAGAATTTCGGATTGGGGTACTGCAGCTTTGCCATTATGCCCTGCCCTCCTCTTTATGGATTCGTTTGATCTCCAGCGACTCGACAAAGGCCTGGACGCGGGTGCGCAGCTGGCCGGAGTTGCCGTTGTTGTACAGGCGGTCCACCGAGAGGACGGGCCAGCCGTACTCGTCGTGCATGATGTGGCTGACCAGCGCGCGCTCGAAGCCCCAGTAGTCGCAGTACTTCATCTGCTCGTAGATGATGCCCTCGGCCTTGAACTCCTTGGCCAGGCGGTCGGCGGTCTCCCGGCGCTGCAGCACCTTCTCGTCGGAGATGTAGCGGGCGCACTCGGAAACTTCCATGTAGTGGCGGCAGATCTGGGTCAGGGCGTCCTCCTCGTCGTTGAGCTCGATGACCTCGCGGCCGGGGGTGGAGCCGAAGCAGTAGCGGTCGGAAACCACCAGGGCGCCGCAGCCCTCGATGAGCTTGGTGAGGTGGGGATCGTCGATCTCGGAGCCGACGATGGCCACGCGGGCGCGGAAGGGGCTCTTCACATCGGGCTCGCGGGTCTTCAGCTCCTCCAGGGTCTCCCGCAGGTAGGGCAGGATCAGGGCCTTGGGGCAGGTGTAGGTCACCAGGTTCAGCACATGGAACTCATAGCCGGTGATGACGGGGTTCTCGGCCTTGCGCATCTCGCGGATCTCGGAGATGATCCTGCAGACCTCGTTGTGCTCCTCCACAGCCTTGCGGATGGCGGCGTCGGAGACGTCGGCGCCGAAGACCTCGTGGATGCGGTTGAGCACGTGGACCTGCATCTGGCGGACATAGCCCTTGATGGTGTAGTCGGTGATCTTGAAGGGCATGTCGGTGTGGGTGACGAAGAAGTTGGGGTTCTCGTTGACCTTCAGGATCTCGAAGTGCTCCATGGAGCGGTTCATCATGGAACATGCGTCCACGCCGATCATCGCGTCCAGGAACTTGTAGCCGCCCTCGATGGCGCGCTCCAGCAGGGCGCGGGCGAACTCGCAGGTATAGTTGGACATGTAGTAGGTGGCGATGTCGATGGAGCCGGTGTTGGGGGCGCGCAGTCTGGTGGAGAAGCAGTTGTCCACATTGAGCAAAACCTCGGGGATATGGAAGCAGGTATAGCCCAGGCAGACGCCGCCCTCGGCCTTGGCCTTTTCCACAAGCTCGTTGTCGGCGTTCTCAAGCAGACGTTCGAAGTAGATCAGATGCTTAAGATCTTTCAAATGTTACACCTCTTCTTCAAAGAATTTCTATTTTTTGGAGCGCTTCCCGCACTCCCTTGAGCATGGCGGAATCCGCGGGCAGCTCCAATACGCTCTTGCCCTTGATATCGTTCGCGGCAAAGGCGCTGTCCGCAGGGATCGCGGTCAGGATCTCCACCCCGGGCACCTCCGTGAGCTGCACCAGCTCGGGATTGGTGACCCGGTTGATGATGGCGCCGATGCGCTCATAGGAAATGAGCTCGTCCGCCACCCCCTTGATGGTGGTGATGACCTGGCCGCCCTTCTTGCTCTGATCCGTGATCAGCAGCAGGTGGGTGACCTTCTCCATCACGCGGCGCTGGATCTGTTCGATCCCGGCCTCGCCGTCGATGACCACATAGTCAAAGCTGTTGGCCAGGATGCCGATGACTTCCTTCAGATAGGAATTGACCTTGCAGTAGCAGCCCGAGCTCTCCGGCCGTCCGATGGCCAGGAAAGCGAAGCCCGGCAGCTCCACCAGGGCGTCGAAAATGCGGAAGCGGGCCTCGCTGAGAAGCTCCAGCGCCTCCCGGGTCTCGCCGTTTTCCACACTGTCCACGATACTCATCCGAATGTCGTCCAGCGTCAGCTTCACGTCCACGCCAAGAGCCACACTCAGTCCCACGGCGGGGTCTGCGTCGATGGCGAGAATCTTCTTGTCCGGATATTGCTCCGTCAGAAGCCTCACGATGCACGCGCAGATCGACGTCTTGCCGACGCCGCCCTTACCGGCGACCGTAATGATCTTGGCCTTATTCTCCATATGCCTTCCCCCTCACGGAATTACAGCTCTGCATAAATGAACACATAAGATCCCACTATGCATACTTATCAGCATTTTAACACGGAATCGGGGATTATGCAAGAAAAACGCCGCATTTTTGTCGTCCCGGCGGAGTTTCGTGCAAGTTGCAAAAAAAGCCGTTTCATTTTTTGACATCTCTCCGGGACGAGCCGGCCTTTGTTTAGACAGCGGATTCCGGGGCGTCAAAAACAGCCGTCGGGCCTCCCGGGGATTCGGGATGCCCGACGACTGTATCACTTGTCTCCGCTCAGCGCAGCAGCTCCACCGCCCGCTTTCGGTCTTCCTCCGGGAGAGGAATCGCAGCCAGGTAGGCCTCCAGCAGCTCCGGCAGAGACGGACGCATCTGCGTGGAATTCAGCGTGCTGACGTGGTATTCCGCGCAGCTCAGCGCCGCCGCGTACACACGCCCGCTGGTTTTCCCGCATTTGGCGTAGCCGGCCTCCCGGATCGCGCCCTTGCGCAGAAGGCTGTTGAGCAGAATGTGGATGGAGCTGTCCATCCAGGTCTTGTTCTCCGGAAGGGCCAGAAGCTCTCCCCGTGAAAGCGGACGTCCCTGCTCCCACAGCACGTCCATGATCTCCAGTTCATTTTTTGTCAGATACACGCACATTCCTCCTCGGGTCCCGCCGCAGGTCAACGCCACGTCTGCCCAAAATACAATGGTACTCAACCAATTTACATAATAGCACAAACTTTTCCGCTTTGCAACAGTAAATTGGTGAGAAAAGCTCCTTTTTTCCCTTTGTTTTCCGTCTTTTCTTCCGCGTCCGCGCCCGCGTCCCCTCTTGATTTTTGCCGGAGAGCTGGTATAATAATCAATACCCGGCGAAAATGATTGGGACCCGTATCCTTCGCCGCCAAACGGCAGAACGCGCCGCGCGCCCCCGGGCGCCGCCGTCCGCCTGTCGTTTTCATGGACAGAAAGGAACAATGCAGATGGAAATCACCAAGGAAACCACCATGGGCGCCATGCTGGAGTATGACATGGGCATCGCTTATGTTTTGATGCAGGCTGGGATGCACTGCGTGGGCTGCCCTTCCTCCATCGGGGAATCGCTGGAGGAGGCCTGCGCCGTCCACGGACTGGACGCGGACGTGGTCCTCGCCTCCATTCAGGAGTATCTGAAGGGTCAGGGCTGACACAGAACGGATCGGGGCGATGGTGTGCATCGCCCCGATCCAACTATCCGGGAGGTGATACGGATGAAGCTGCTATACGCGGAAGACGAGCGGGCCATGTCCGAGGCCGTGACCGACGTGCTGCGTTACGCCAAGTACCAGGTCGATCCGGTGTACGACGGGCGGGACGCCCTGGACTACGCCCTGACGGAGGAGTACGACGGCATCATCCTGGACGTGATGATGCCCAGGCTGAGCGGGCTGGAGGTGCTGCGGCGGCTCCGGGCCGAGGGCTGCCGCGCGCCGGTGCTGCTGCTCACCGCCAAGGGCGAGGTGGAAGACCGGATCGAGGGTCTGGATCTGGGGGCGGACGACTATCTGCCCAAGCCCTTCGCCATGGGCGAGCTGCTGGCCAGGGTGCGCGCCATGCTGCGCCGGCGGGAGGAGTTCACCCCCACGGTGCTGCGCTGCGGGGATCTGACGCTGAATCAGCAGACGGCGGAGCTGCGCTGCGGGGAGAAGACCCAGGTGCTGCCCAAGCTGGAATACCAGCTGCTGGAGCTGCTGATGCTGGGCCGCGGCCGCTGCTACAGCACCGAAGAGCTGCTGGAGAAGGTCTGGGGCTACGAGACGGAATCGGACGTGGGCGTGGTGTGGGTCTACCTGAGCTACCTGCGCAAACGGCTGGCCGCCCTGGGCTCCCGGGTGGAGATCAAGGCACGCCGGGGCGTGGGCTACACCCTGGAGGAGCCAAAATGATCCAAACGCTGCAAAGAAAATTCACCGTCACCGCCATGATCGCGGTCACGGTGCTGCTGGTGCTGCTGCTGGGCGGCATCAATCTCTTCAACGCCGTCACCGTCACCCGGGAGAGCGACGAGCTGCTGGATCTCCTGGCAGCGCAGGAGGACTTCGGCCCCGCGCCCCGCCCGGAGGAGCTGCCCAACGAGGAGCGGGAGGGCTTCTTCCGCCGCAGCCCCGACGAGAACGACCGGATGTCCGCGCTGACCTTCTCCGTGCGCTTCGACGGGGAGGGCGCGCTGGCGGGCGTGAATCTCAAGCGGATCGCCGGCCTCAGCGAGGAGGAGGCCGAGACGCTGGGCCGCCAGGCGCTGGAGAGCGGTCAGACCCGGGGCAGCATCGGCAGCCGGAGGTTCCGGATCGTCCAGCCCGCCGAGGGATGGAAGACCGTGGTTTTCCTGGATCTGAGCAGTCAGAACCGAAATCTGACCCGGATCGCCTTCCTCTCCCTCCTGGGCGGCGCGGCGGCCTGGCTCGCCATGCTGCTGCTGGTGCGCTGGCTCAGCCGCCTGTCCATCCGGCCCGTGGCGGAAAACATGGCCCGGCAGCGCCAGTTCATCACCGACGCGGGGCATGAGCTGAAAACCCCCCTGGCCATCATCCAGGCCAACGCCGAGGCCCTGGAGCTGACCGGCGGAGAGAACAAGTACAGCCGCAACATCCGCGCCCAGGTGACCCGGCTCACCGATCTGACCGGCAATCTGCTGACGCTGGCCAAATTTGACGAGGCGGGCGCCCCGCCGGAGCTGAAGGAGCTCTCCTTCAGCGAGCTCTGTCGGGAGAGCTTTGAGACCTTCCGGGCGCCGGCGGAGCTGAAGGGCCTGCATTTGGAGACAGACATCGCCCCGGACGCGCAGGTCTCCGGCAGCCGGGAGCAGCTGCGGCAGCTGCTCTCTATCCTGCTGGACAACGCCGTGAAATACAGCCCCGCGGGCGGAACGCTGTCTCTGTCCCTGCGCAGGGACGGCCGCGGCGCGGTGCTGCGGGTGGCCAACAGCGTAACCGAGCGCAGCGGCGATCCGGAGCGCTTCTTCGACCGCTTCTACCGGGCGGACGCCTCCCGCAGCCGGGAAACCGGCGGCTACGGCATCGGCCTGTCCGCGGCGAAGGCCATCGTGCAGCTCCACAAGGGCAGCATCTCCGCCGCCTACGAGGGCGAGCGGATCGTCTTCACCGTCCGCCTGCCGTGATGCCGCGAAAAGCAGACGATAAACGGAAAACGCGCCCCCGGGGATAATCCCCGGGGGCGCTTGCCGTGTCCGTTCCGTGTTTATTCGGTCAGGTCGATCATGTAGCTCAGCCCCTCGCCCAGCACCGTGCTGGGCAGGATGCCGTCCCACTGCTTGATCCAGTAGTAGCGGATCAGGTTCTCGGTCAGGGACTCGGAGATCCGCTTGTTCATCTCGGCCTCCTTCTCGCCGGCGTAAAGGGCGGCCTCGGCCTGCACCTTCACCACCTCCAGCTCGGCGTTGGCGGCGATGACCGCCTTCTCGGCCTCGGCGTTGGCGGCGATGACCGCCCGGCGGGCGGTGGCCTCCTCCTCCATGGTCTTCTGGGCCTGCTCGGTCTCGGCGGTGAGCTTGTTCTGGGCCGCCACCTGCTTGGCCTCCACCGCGGCGGTGAAGGCGTCGGTGAAGTCGATGTCCTCGATGGCGATGGACACGATGGTGATGCCGTAGGACTTCATGTCCTGCGCGGTGTTCTCGGCGATCAGATCCGAGAGGGCGTTGCGCTTGGCGATCAGGTTCTCCGCGGTGTACTGGGAGAAGACCGCCTTGGTGTTCTCCAGCACCCGGGGGTACATGACGTTCTCATAGTACTCCACGCCCACGGTGCGGTAGAGCTCCTGGGCCGTCTCCTGGTCGATGCAGTAGTTCACCGAAAGCTGCAGATCCACCTGCTGGATGTCGCTGGAAAAGGCCTGGGTGGTAATCTCCACCTTCTGGGTGCGGTTGTCCATCTTCACCACGCTCTGCCAGGGCAGGATCAGATGCGCGCCCGCGCTGAGGGTGCGCTGCTCCACCCGGCCGAAGGTGGTCAGGATCCCGGTGTAGCCCGTGGGCACCACCGTCACGCTGCTGAGCAGCAGCGCCGCGGCCAGCACCGCCAGGGCCAGAAGCTGAGCGGGCCGACGGCTCCAGGTGTAGCGCCCGGTCTTTTTTTCGGCCGTGTTGCCCCGGGCGTCGGTCACGGTCTTCGTCTCCGGCTGCAGGCCAAGCATGATGAACAGGGCCGCAGCGCCGATGGTTCCAAGAATCAGAATAAACATCCTCCAACCTCCTCTCGTCTATCCTGTTTTGGTTTACGAGGATAGGACGCCGGAGGCGGGAAAAGGTTCCCTCAAATCTCCCGAATTCTCTTGAATACTTTAAAATACTCGCAAATACGCAAAAATCCCTCTGCGCCGCTTCGCTCCGCGCGGCTGCGCGCCGACGCTCATACCACCTGGAAGAGGTAGAATTTCAGATAGTCCGTCTCCGGCACGTTCCAGAGGATGGGGTGATCCGGGCCCTGCTGGCGCAGCTCGATCTGCCGGAGCTGCACGTCGGCCAGGCGGGCGGCGCTCTGGAGCATGCGCACGAAGCGCTCGTTGGGCATGAAGTGGCTGCAGGAGGCGGTGGCCAGATAGCCGCCCCGGGGCAGCAGCTTCATGGCCAGGTAGTTGATCTCCCGGTAGCCCCGCTCCGCGGCGTCCGCGGTCCTGCGGGACTTGGTGAAGGCGGGCGGATCCAGGATGATGAAGTCAAAGGGCTTGTGGGAGCGCTCCGAAAGCTCCGTAAGCCGGTCGAACACGTCGTGCACCTGGAAGTCCGCGATGTGCTCCAGCCCGTTGCGGCGGGCGTTTTCCTTCGCCATCTCCACCGCGGCGGCGGAGATGTCCCAGCCCTCCACATACTCCGCGCCCCCCTTGGCCGCGTTCAGCGCGAAGGAGCCGGTGTGGGTGAAGCAGTCCAGCACCCGGCGGCCCTTGGCCAGCCGCGCCACCGCCTGGCGGTTGAACTTCTGATCCAGGAAAAAGCCGGTCTTCTGGCCGTTTTCCACGTCCACCCGATAGAAGATCCCGTTCTCACAGATCTCGGTGAGGGGGCTCTCCGGCGCGGGCAGGCCCGGCAGCGGATACCAGCCCTTCCCCTGCTCCAGCCCCTCCAGCTCCCGGATGGAGACGTCGTTGCGTTCGAAAAGGCCCCGGATCTCCTGCCCGTCCTCCCGCAGAACCTCCACAAGCAGCGGGAAAAGCATGTCTTTTATGTTCTCGATCCCCACCGAGAGGGTCTGCGTCACCAAAAGATCGTGAAAGCGATCCACCGTGAGGCCCGGGAAGCCGTCGGCCTCCCCGAAGATGACGCGGCAGCAGTCCGTCTGCCCGTCCATCACGGCCTTGCGGTAGTCCCAGGCGTAGCGGATGCGCCGCCGCCAGAAATCCGCGTCAAAGCGGTCGTTGGCGTTGCGGGAGAGCAGCCGCAGGCGGATCTTGCTCTGCTCGCTGCAGAGCCCGGTACCCAGATAGCGGCCCTTGCCGTCCACGGCGTCCGCCAGGCAGCCGTTGGAAAAGTCCCCCTCCCGGCGGACGACCTCGCCCTCGTAGATCCATGGATGCCCGGCCTTGACCCAATCGGCCCCCTTGGCGGAAACGATGATTTTCGGATAGCTGCGTTCGCTCTTCATGGCGCGCCTCCACGTTTTTTTCTTCGATTTTACCATAAAGGCGGCCCGGGCACAATAAAAAGCTTTCGTTCTCCGCCCCGCTGTGCTATAATACGGTTATCCCATCAGGAAAGGAAGCATGAACATGGCTTACAATGAAAACACCAAGCTCAGCGCGATTCTGAAGGATCATCCCTGGCTGGAGAAGGAGCTGCCCCAGCGCTACCCGGAGCTGAAGGCCATGGATAACCCCGCCACCCGCTTCATGCTCAAGCGCATGACGGTCAAGGAGGCCGGCAAGCTGGGCGGCATGAGCCCGGAAAAGCTCCTGAGCATGCTGGACAAGATCATCAAGGAGCACAAATAAGCGGCAATAAGCAGGAAAAAGCAGAAGATCCGCCGGAAAGCCGGCGGATCTTTTGCTTTTCGTTCATCCTGAACTCTAATAGAAATCCGACAAGCTTTGCGGCCGGGTCGCCGTCCCTGACACATCCCTCCGGCCGGTTGATAACGGCAAAAGACGTCCGGGATCTTAGCGTCTGTCCGAAAGATGATAATTCTCTCCCGCAGATTGCGCAAGAATGGTTGACGGGAGGCCTTTTTCTCTGGTAAACTAAATAAGATCCACCGTATCACATCATGAAAAGAGAGGGAAAGCTATGCAACAAGGCTATATTGCCAGCACCAGCGGGATCCAGACCAGGGACAAGATCGGCTACGCCATGGGCGACCTGGCCTCCTGTCTGGTCTTCGGTCTGACCCAGAGCGTCATGAACAAGTTTTACACCGACGGCCTGGGTATCAGCGTCCTGAGCGTGATGATCATGACCGTCATCGCCCGCATCTGGGACGCCGTCAACGATCCCATCTGGGGCCGCCTCATCGACGGCACCAAGCCCAAAGCCGACGGCCGCTACCGCCACTGGATCAAGATCTTCGCCGTGCCCGTGGCCCTGGCCGCGGTGCTGATGTTCGTGAAGATCCCGGGGCTGAGCATCGGTTCCTATCTGGCCTACGCCTACGTCACCTACATCCTCTTCGGCATGCTCTACACATGCATCAATATCCCCTACGGCTCTATGGCCCAGGTCATCACCTCCGACGACAAGGAGCGCTCCGCCCTTTCCGTGTTCCGCTCCATCGGTTCCGTCTTCGGCGCCCTGCCCGCCATGGTGCTGGCCTCCGTCATGTACAGCAAGACCGCCGAGGGCAACGACATCGTAGACCCCACCAAGGTGCTGATCGGCACCGTCGCCATCGCGGTGCTGTCCGTGCTGGCCTATCTGCTCTGCTACCGCTGGAGCAAGGAGCGCGTGGACTCTCAGCCCGCCCCCCGGGAGAAGGGCCAGACCATGAAGGTCATCAAGATCCTGCTCAAGAGCCGCCCCTTCATGGCGGTTTCTCTGGCCTCCATGCTCTTCCTGGCCGCCCAGATGTTCGGCCAGGGCTACAACACTTACCTGTTCCACAACTACTTTGAGATGCCGAAGTACACCATGTGGCCCACCGTGTTTCAGTATTTGCCCGTGGCGGTGGTCATGTTCTTCGCCACCAAGCTGAGCAACAAGCTTGGTCGCCGGGAGGTCTGTTCCTACGGCATCCTGCTGGCCGCCGTGTTCTACATTCTGCTGCTGGTTCTGGCCCTCTTCGGCATCACCAGCATGTGGCTGTATCTGGCCGGCTGCCTGGCCTCCGGCGTTGGCACCGCCTTCATCTTCCTGCTGATCTGGGCCCTGGCCACCGACGCCATCGACTACAACAAGGTCAAATTCGGCCTGAACGACGAAGCCACCAGCTACGCCTTCTACTCCTTCATGCGCAAGCTGGGCCAGACCGTGGCCACCATCCTCATCAACGTCCCCCTGCTGAAGATCGGCTACGAGGGCAGCAAGCTTAACACCGAGAAGCTCACCCCCGAGGCTCTGCAGAGCATGTACAACTCCTCCGTCATGATCCCGGCGGTGCTGTTCCTGCTGGTGTTCATCCTGCTGCGCTTCGTCTATCCGCTGTCCAAGCAGAAGATCGACGAGCTGCAGGTGGAGAAGGAGCAGGTGCTGGGCAAGAGCTGATCCGAACGGCTCCCCCGGCGCGAAGCTATCCCTGCGCGAAGAATCCGAAACAAGCAACCAGACGCCGAAAGGGGCGCCCTCGAACGAGGGCGCCCTTTTGCTGTCGACGAAGTGTCGACAGCAAAAGGGCAAGCAGGGGAACTTTCGGAAAAGCTCCCCTGCTTGCGCAGATCGAACGTGAAGGGGGGCATACCCTCCCCCCCTTCACAATCCCCCCATGCGGGTCACAGCTTTGCCGCATTGGTTCGGCTGCGGGATAAAGGGGCGCCCTCATGTGAGGGCGCCCCTTTTGTTATGCTGTTATGCTTTCGTAATGCGTTGTGTACCGTGCGCTCGGGACGGATGCTTCCCGGTATTTACCGGCGCTCACGGATCATAGTTTCTCCCGGACTGCCATGACTGTCCTCCGGGATAAGCATTCCTCCCGACCGCCTGGGAACGCTTTTTCCTGGATCGGATCCAGAACACCAGAAAAACCGCCAGAAGCAGGGTGTTAAGGGCGACGATCACCAGAACCGCGATCTTGATCCCTTTGTTCTCCCGACTCTGCACAGGCTCTGCATGGGCGGACACCTGCGCGGCAGGATCCGCGGCGGACGGCGTTGCTTCCCCTTCTCCCTCCGTGGGGGGCTCCGCGGTGCTTTCTCCCTCCTCGCTTGTGTTATCCAGCGGCTTCTGGGTGGGCGGCAGCGTGGGCGCCGGGGTGGGCGGGGGCGTGGGCGTCGGGGTGGGTGCGGGCGTCGGCGTCGGGGTGGGTGCGGGCGTCGGCGTCGGGGTGGGTGCGGGAGTGGGAGTGGGCGTCGGGGTCGATCCGGGCAGATAGATTTCCCGGACTTTCGTATCCGTTCGATTCAAATATGTTTTGATCTCGCTGCAGAGGGCTTCCGCATCCTTTTGATTGTCGAATGCGCCAACCATGCCGTAATACCAGCCCTTCTCCTTATATACGAAGGCGTCATAGCCACCGGCGATCAGCTTGTCCCGGTTCTGCTCCATGCTGGTGAAGCAGGTTCCGCTGGAGAACTGAACCGTGTACACTCTCCTGGTATTTTCTGCCCTGTCGCCCCAGACAAAGGCGCCGCTGGGCTTTTCCCATTCCTTGAAGGGCTGTCCCTGGTTGTTGAGGGGATCCTTTTTGTAGATCTCCGCAAATTCCTCATAGGCCCAGTCCGGCAGATACACATTGTTGGTATAGGGGTCCGACTTCCCCGTCTGGATGCAGATGGCCTCCTGATAATGCAGGGCCTCGTCCGCGGTGCTGAATTTGCCGCACATGATCCGGTAAGAGTCTCCCACATCGTAGATGTAGCAGTCCAGCCCCTTTTTCAGCAGGGCGTCTCTGGCAGTACAGGCGGCTTCGTAGGTCTTGCAGGCCTGTATCTGCACGGCGCGGCCCTTGGTCAGATTCTCGTCTTTTTTAAAGTACTGGTTTTCGGGATAGCTGACGCCGGCAGCCTCAGCGGGAACGGAGAGTCCGGCCACGGCGGCAATCAGCAAAAGCAGCGCAAGAAGATGACGCAGGTGCTTTTTCACAGGGGTCCCCCCTTTGGTTTTTTCATTGTCCAATATACAGGAAAAAACCGGGAAATACAAGCTTTTTGGCGAGCGGCTCCGCAATTTGCCGCCGGGGGACGCGGCAGCTTGTGTCAAAGAAGCCTCTCTCCCTTGACCGTTTCAGTTCTTATCGTTCTTCTTCCGGCTCTCGTAATCCGCGTTCACGGCATTGCTCCAGTCGGCGGCCAGGGGCGCGGCGCATTTGCGGCGGGCGCTGACGGCGCAGGAAACGGCCTCGTAGGCGACCCGGGTCCCCATGCTGTCCGCGTGGTAGTTCACCGCCCGGTCGGCGTCGATGCCCATGCGCCCGGCCGTCTCCACGGCGTCGATGTTGGCGGCCAGGAACAGGAACTCCCAGCCGTACTTGGCCTTCTCGTGCTCGATCATGCGCTTGACCTCGTCGCTGCTGAACGCCCGGCTGGCGTTCTCGTAGCCGTCGGTCATGACCACGAAGGTGGTGCGGGCGGGCACGTCCTCCGGGCGGGCGTAGCGGTGGATGTTCACGATGTGCCGGATGGTGCCGCCCAGGGCGTCCAGCAGAGCCGTGCAGCCGCCCACGCGGTAGTCCCGCTCGGTCATGGGCTGGATCTGCTGCAGCTCCAGGCGGTCGTGCAGGGTCTGGCTGCGGCTGTCAAAGAGCACCGTGGTCACGCAGCACTTGCCCGGCTCCTTCTTCTGTTTCTCGATGAGGGCGTTGAAGCCGCCGATGGTGTCCCCCTCCAGCCCGCTCATGGAGCCGCTGCGATCCAGAATGAACACCAGCTCGGTCAGCTCGTTTTTCGCCTCGGGGGCGCCGCAGCTCTGCGCCGCGCTCTCGTTCTTCCGCTTTCTGTACCAATTCATCATGATGATTCCTCCTTTTCTGTGAATCGTGTTGTTGTTTTCTGCTTACGGTCACAGTATAGTCGGATCCCCGCCGGGCATGGTCGCCCGCCAGGCGACATTTTTTGCGGGAGGGCGCGGACGCAGAAGAACGGGAGACGCGTTTCCGCGTCCCCCGTCCTCTATAACCAATAACCTAAAACCTAAAACCTCAGTAGATCACCACGCCGTTGCCGCGGGCCTTGACATAGGTGGCCAGCAGGGCGACGTCCGTCATGTTCACCTTGCCGTCGCCGCTCACATCGCCGGAGCCGGGCAAGATGTCCACGCCGCTGCCGCGGGCCTTGACATAGGTGGCCAGCAGGGCGACGTCCGTCATGTTCACCTTGCCGTCGCCGGTGATGTCGCCGGGAATGTAGGGATTGCTGGCGTAAAGGGCCACAAACTCCACCTCATTGGGGCTGTCCAGGGTGACGGCATAGCTGATCTCCTCCGCTTCGGAATAGAGCTCGCCGTTGCAGTACCAGCCCTGGAAGGTGTAGCGCGCCACAGCGGGGGCAGTCAGCGTGAGCGTCTGGCCGCTCTGGTATTCGCCGCCGCCGGGGATCTCCACCACGCTCTCGCCGTCCGGGTTCTCCGCCGCGGAGCGGACGGTGACGTTGATGGTGATGAATGCGATCGCCGCCTGGCCCGGGTCAAGGGCCATCTCGCAGCTCAGCTCCGCCGTGCCGTAGTACCAGGCGACGCCGTCCTCCACCTTGTCCGGGCCCTTGCTATATCCGGCGGCCAGGTGCGGGCTGCCGGTGAAGTCCAGCTCGCTCAGCTCCTCCGTGTTGTAGGCGTAGAAGCAATCCAGATCCTCATGCCGGCCCAGAGTCAGGACGTCCAGCGCGTGGCAGGAGCTCACATCCAGGAAGGTCAGGCTCCGGCAGGTACTCACATCCAGGGCGGTCATGCCGCAGGCGCTCACGTCCAGGTAGCCCAGCTGGGTCAGACCGGCCAGGTTGAGGCTGGTCAGCGTGGGCGTACCGCACAGCTCCACCATGGTCAGCGAGGGATAGGGGCTGAGATCCAGGGTCGTGAAGGGGTTGCCGTGGGCGTCCAGATAATGCAGCTGGTTCAGGCCCTCCAGATCCAGCTCCGTGAGGCTGTTGTTGTAGCAGACCAGCTCCTCCAGGGAAGTGAAGTAGCAGATGCCCTCCAGGGTCTCGATGCCCCTGCCGCTCACGTTGATCTCCAGCACCGCGTTGATCTCCGCCTCGTTCAGCCAGCCGTTGCCGCTGGTGTCGCAGTGCTCGGCCACGTAGGCGCGGAAAGCCGGGTCGGGGAAGTGCTCCTCGTCCACGGGGATGCCGTCGTGGTCGACCACCGGGACGGTAGTGGGATCGACCTTCAGCCGATAGCTGGTGTTGGGCTTGTACCAGATCCACGCGCCGTCCTGTTCCTTGAAGGTCCCGTTTTCCACCAGATCCACCAGCATCGGGCAGAAGGCGATGTCCACGCGCGCCAGGTTGTTGCCGCTGCAGTCCAGGTTGCCCAGGTTCTCGTTCTCGCCCAGGATCAGCTCGGTCAGTCCGTTCCTGCTGCAGTCCAGGTTCGTAAGCCCCGTGCAGCAGACCACATCCAGGCTCGTCAGAGCGCAGCCGCCGCAGTTCAGAGACCAGAGCCTGTCGCCCGCGGGCAGGATCAGCTCGCTCAGCGCCGCATTATCGCTGCAGTCTGCAGAAAACAGGGACAGGCAGTTTGTGAGGTCCAGACTGGTGAGCTGACAGCTTGCGCAGTTCAGGTAGTTCAGCGCGGCGTGGACGCTCAGATCCAGCTCCGTCAGCGGGTTGTTGTCGCAGTTCAGATAAGTCAGCAGCGTGTTGGCGCTGAGATCCAGATGGGCGATCTGGTTGTCAGCGCACTCCAGCTCCTCCAGCTCCGTGAAGTAGTGGATGCCCTGGAGGCTGGTGATGCCGAGACCGTCGATGTACATCACATCCGTGGCGGCGATCTCCGCGGCGTTCAGATACCAGTTGCCGTCGGCATCCGGGACATCGTGCAGATAAGCGCGGAAGGCCGGGTCCGGGAAGTGCTCGGCGTCGATGGGGATGCCCTCGTGGTCTTGGACAAGCGTCACATCCGGATCCAGATCAAGCTCGCACCCGTCCTTGAGATAGTACACATAGTCCTCATAGCCGATGGGCTCCGTGGTCTGCACCAGATCCAGCAGATAGGGGCTGTCCCACAGATCCAGACTGGTCAGGCTGTTGTGCTGGCAGGAGAGATTCCGCATATAGGGCTGATGCCCCAGGAAGAGCGCCGTCAGGGCGTTGTCGTGGCAATCCGCCATGAGCAGGGACTGGTTCAGGGTCAGATCCAGGCTGGTCAGATTGTTATCCCAGCAGTCCAGGGAACGCAGGCCCGGGCAGGCGCTGAGGTCCAGAGCGGTCAGAGCATTGCCGCTGCACATCAGATTCTCCAGGGCCGGGCAGCCGCTGAGATCCAGAACGGTTAAAGCGTTGTCGCTGCAGTCCAAGTACCACAGATCCTCCAGCATGCCCAGGGTCAGGCCGGTCAGCGCGCACTCGCGGCAGTCCAGCTCACGGAGACTGGTGTTGGCGCTCACGCTCAGCGTGGTCAGCGGGAGGCAGCCGTTGCAGTTCAACACCTCCAGTCTGCCTAGGGCGCTCAGGTGCAGCGCAGCCAGCTCCTCGTTCAGGCTGCAGTCCAGTTCCTTCAGCAGGGGGTTGCCGGTAAAGCGCAGGCTCGTCAACTCGTTGCCGCTGCAGTTCAGGGTCTGGAGCTCCGTGAAGTACTCCACGCCCTGGAGGGAGGCGATGCCCTTTTCGCTGCAGTCGATGTCCTCCACCGCCGCCAGCTCATGGGGCGTCAGCCACAGATCGCCGTTGGGATCCAGCTCGCCGGCCACATAGGCGCGGAAGGCCGGGTCCGGGAAGTGCTCGGCGTCGATGGGGATGCCCTCGCTGCTGGCCTGGAGGATGGTGCCCGGGTCGGACTGGACATAGTCCGCGCCAATGCGGTGCTCCATGTACAGATCGGTGACGCTGACGGTGCCCTCCAACACCGCGTCCCGCAGATGGGGGCAGCCGGTGAGATCCAGGACGGAAAGATCGTTTCCGTAGCAGCTGAGGGTGATGAAGGAGTAGTGCCGCTGTCCCAGCTCCAGATCGGTGAGGACATTGTTGTTGCAGAACACCTGCCGCAGCTCGGTGTTGGCGCTCAGATCCAGCGTGGTCAGGCTGTTGTGGCTGCAGTTGAGCTGCTGCAGCTCGGTATTGGCGCTCAGATCCAGACTCTCCAACTGGTTCCAGCTGCAGTCCAGATCCGTCAGATTGACGTTGGCGCTGAGATCCAGCCCCTCCATGCCGTCGCAGTTATGGCAGTCCAGGATCTCCAGGGCCAGGTTGGTGCTCAGATCCGGCGCGGCCATGCCGGTATCGTTGTCCGAGAGGAGGAGCGTGTTCAGGTGCGTGAGACCCGTGAGCTCCAGCCCGTTCAAGCCGCAGCTGCTGACGTTCACGTTCTGCAGCAGGGTGTTGGTTGTGAGATCCAGGCTTCCGCCGAGGGGGTTGCCGCTGACGTCCAGATGAGTCAGATTGTAGAAGAAGGCGATGCCCTGCAGGGACGCGATGCCCAGATTGGAGGCGTAGATGACATTGGCCTCCTGCAGCTCATAATCGTCCAGGTATCCGCTGGCATCCCGGTCGATGTACTGGGCCACATAGGCGCGGAAGGCCGGGTCGGGGAAGTTCACGGCGTCCACGGCGATCTCCGGCGGCGTGAAGTGGATCGTGGCGCTGTTCACCGGATCGTTGCCCGGATTGAGCTCGATGGCGGCCCACTGGGCGGAAGTCCCGTTGAAGTAGATGTCGGTCAGATTCGCGCAGCCGCTGAAGGCATTGGTTTCGATGCTCTCAAGGGTCCCGGGAAGGTAGACCGTGGTCAGATCGTCGCAGGCATAGAAAGTCCCGGAGGGGATCGCGGTAAGACCGGCGGGCAGGGTCGCGGTCTCCAGACTGCCGCAGCCCCAGAAGATGTTGTCCCCCAGGGTCTCCACCGTGTCGGGAATGGTGACGCTCACCAGACTGCCGCAGCCCATAAAGGCCCCCTCTCCGATGCGTGTGACCGAGGAAGCGATCTGCACGTCTGTCAGCTCATCCAGCCCGGCGAAGGCATAGTCGCCGATGCCCGTCACCAGCTCATCCACCTGGATGGAGGTGATCATGGGGAAGATCACGCCGTTGCCGTCGCCGAATTGGTACCAGGGCGTGTCGCGGTAGTCGTTATAGTCGGGGATGGCCATCTCGCCCTGATCCATGCTGTCCTCATCCCAGTAAATACGGAGGGTGCCGTCTTCATCCAGGAGCCAGCTCAGATCCGTGCCGGTGACAGGGCCGCCGATATCGGTATAGTGCCACTGGGCGGATTCCAGCGGGTAGTTGGGGGTATCGATGCTCAGCTTCGCCTGGCGTTCGACCAGAGAACCGCTGTACCAGACGTCCGCCAGCTCGAGATCATTGAAAAAGGCGGCGCCGCCGACCAGCGTAAGGCTGTCCGGGAGATAGACCGTGGTGAGGGAGGCGCAGTTGGCGAAGGCATAGGCGCCGATCTTGGTGACGCCGGCATGCACATCGATGATCTCAATGTAATCCCGGTAGGCATACCAGGGCGCAGCCTCGGGGGTGCCGGGCCAGTTGGGCGTCGCCCCGCTGCCCCAGATCTCCAGCTTGCCGGGGCCGCCGTAGAGGGACCAGTGCACGCCGTCGCCGGACAGCGTTCCGGTCCGGAAGAGCCAGGTGAAGTGGGCGTTGATCAGCGCCGCGTTTCCGCTGCTGTCCAGGGTGGTCTCCTGCTCCCACTGGACGCGGAAGCCGTCGTAGTCCACTTGGGTCAGCTTGCTGCAGCCGGAGAAGGCGTAGGGTCCGATCTGGTTGGTACCGGGGCTCAGCTCCAGCTTATAGAAGCCGCTGCAGCCCAGGAAGCAGCGATTCGGGATCTCTGCGACCCCGGCGGGGATGGTGACCACGCCGGTGACGGCGCTGCAGCCGGAGAAGCAGGACGCACCAAGGCTGGTCAGCGTGGAGGGCAGGGGGAAGCTGGTCAGGCTCTTGCAGTTATAGAAGGCCTCGTCGCCCAGGCTGGTCACGCCTTCCGGCAGGTTGATGTTCTTGAGATTATCGCAGCTGTAGAAGGCCCTCTTGCCCACGGTGGTCAGGACTTTGCTGTTGTCGCTGAGGAACTTGACCGTGGTCAGCGCGTCGCAGCCGGAGAAGGCGGCAGTGCCGATGACGGTGCAGTTCTTGGGGATGGTGAAGCTCTCCAGGGAGGTGCAGCCGCTGAAGCAGGTGGCGGGGATCTCCGTCACGGTCGCGTAAGCGACGCTGTCCCAGGTCACGGTGCTCAGCCCCGTGCAGCCGGAGAAGGCGGAAACGCCCAGCGAGCTCACGCCGCGGGCGATGCTGACAGAGCTGAGCTTGGTGCAGCCCCGGAAGGCGTAGTCGCCCACGGTTGTGGCGTTGGTGAGGCTGACGCCGGTGATTCTGCTGCGGTAGGGGTACCAGGGGGCAGGGTCGGAGCTGGTCCAGTTATACATGGCGCCGGAGCCGGTGAAGCGGAGCACGCCGTCGTTGGACAGCTTCCAGGTCAGGCTGGGTCCGGCCTGGCCCTGGGCGATGAAGGTGAAGTGCTTGTCCGCGTCCCGCAGGCTGGTGTTTTTCGTCTTGTCCCAGGTGACGTTGGCGGCGAAGTCCTGCCGGCTCATGTTGATATCGGCGTCGGTCAGAGCCGGGCAGCTGCTGAAGGCGTAGTCGCCGATCTCCGTCAGGGTGGAGGGCAGGGATACCGTGGTCAGGCCGGAGCAGTTTTCAAAGGCGTACGCGCTCACGTCCTCCACGCCTTCCCCGATCACCACGCTCTGGATCTGATCTCTCCAGGATGTCCAGGGGAAGAAGTCCCGCCAGTATCCCTCCATCTGCCCTGTGCCCGAGATGACCAGCTGGTGAGTCTCGGTATCATAGCCCCACATGAGGTTGTCTCCGTCGATGCCGCATTCGCCGTAAAGGAGATTGGCGCGAATGGTGAAGGCCGTGCTGTCGATGTAGTCATCGTCGCCCGTGTCGTAATATGCCCGGATCTTGTACGTCCCACCGCCGGGCTGCGCCGGGAAATTATGGGTCATCGAAGCCGACAGGCCGTCGCTGATCAGGCCGGTGGTCGTCCATTGATAGTTGCTGTAACTGAGGATCCCGATGATCACCGGCTCAAAGCTGGTTGTCCAGGTGCAATGGAATACCAGTGTGCTTGGATCATAGGTCCCGCTCTGGGGCTGCTGCGTGAAGGCATAGGCGTCCTGCGTCTCATTTGGCGTCCGCTCCTCCGCCGCGGCCGTGACGGGGAACAGGCTCGCCAGCATGAACAGAGCCAGCAGCAGGCTGAATACTCGTTTGCTCGTTTTCATATCGGTAACCTCCCTCAAGGCGGGTCCGGCCGCCGGAGCGGGCGGACACTTTATCATACTACCGAATTATTATTAAAAATAGTATCACATTTA
>JAEEGH010011154.1_pt1 | contig 20452 bp, 17 predicted proteins | sample 9134181 | NCBI WGS metagenome assembly JAEEGH01 (sample SAMN16246544, study PRJNA631951) | gut metagenome | biome: gut microbiome; feature: rumen; material: DP-attached | host: Bos | place: Iran: Karaj | collected 2018-10
CCTGAGTTGTACCTAGTTTAGTTATTTGTGTCCGCCCATAAAATACTTTTCGCAAAATTGTACAGACATGAGAAAGACACATGCCAATAAAAGATGCGAGTCTTTGCATATTTGGAAAACAAGATATTCTTGCGATGTGTTACAAAGGTGCCTCGGGAGCCTGGCGGGCCGGGGTGGGCGGGGCTAATAAGGGGGCAGGGCAAAAAATAACGGCCTCCAAGATGGTGGAAGCCGTTAAAGTAAATTATTTAAGATAATCTTTCAGGTATTGGCCGGTGTAGCTCTTCTTGACTTTGACGATTTCTTCTGGCGTTCCTTTTGCGATGACGGTGCCGCCGCGGTCGCCGCCGTCAGGGCCCATATCGATGATGTAGTCGGCACACTTGATTACGTCAAGGTTGTGTTCGATCACTACTACGGTGTTGCCAGAGTCTGAGAGCTTGCGCATGATTTCTACAAGCTTGTTGACGTCGTCGAAGTGGAGTCCTGTAGTTGGCTCGTCAAGGATGTAGATGGTCTTGCCTGTGGCACGACGTGAAAGCTCTGTAGCGAGCTTGATTCGCTGGGCTTCGCCTCCTGATAGTGTGGTGGATGGCTGGCCAAGCTTTATGTAGCCAAGGCCTACATCATAGAGGCATTGGATTTTGTTGGCTATGCTAGGCACGTTTTTGAAGAATTCTACTGCTTCTTCTACGGTCATATCAAGGACGTCGTAAATTGTTTTGCCCTTGTAGTGAACTTCTAGTGTCTCGCGGTTGTAGCGCTTGCCACCGCATACCTCGCAAGGAACATAAACATCTGGAAGGAAGTGCATCTCAATTTTGATGATACCATCACCAGAGCATGCTTCGCAGCGTCCGCCCTTTACGTTGAAGGAGAAGCGTCCCTTGTTGTAGCCTCGCTCCTTTGCCTCAGTTGTGCCTGCAAATAAGTCACGTATTAGGTCGAATACTCCTGTGTAGGTGGCTGGATTTGAACGTGGTGTACGTCCAATTGGTGATTGGTCGATATCGATTACTTTATCAAGGGCCTCGACCCCAAGGATGTCATCGTGCTTTCCTGAAATTTTACGGGCACGATTCAGTCGCTTTGCTAAATCCTTGTAGAGAATCTCATTAACAAGAGAACTCTTTCCGGAGCCTGAAACACCTGTGACTACTGTCATGATGCCAAGTGGAATGTCAACATCTATGTTCTTAAGGTTGTGCTCTCTAGCACCCTTTATGGTAAGCCATCCGTTTGGCTCTCTGCGCTCCTTTGGTACAGGAATGCAGAGTTTACCGCTAAGATATTGGCCTGTGATGGAATTTGGATTGTCCATAATTTCCTGAGGAGTACCTGCAGCAATGACTTCTCCACCATCCTTGCCTGCACGAGGGCCGATATCCACAAGATAGTCTGCGGCCTTCATGGTATCTGCATCGTGTTCTACAACTATTAGCGTATTTCCAAGGTCTCGAAGGCCCTTGAGGGATGCTAATAGCTTGTCGTTGTCCTTTTGATGAAGTCCAATAGATGGCTCATCTAAGATGTAGGCAACGCCAACAAGTCCAGAACCAATCTGGGTAGCAAGTCGAATTCGCTGAGCCTCACCACCTGAAAGTGTAGCTGTTGCACGGCTAAGTGTAAGGTAATCAAGTCCTACGTCTACCATGAATTTAAGTCTGTTTCTAATTTCTTTTAGGACAACAGCACCAATTTTTTTCTGTTGCTCTGTAAGCTCGAGATTGTCGATTAAATCGTAAAGCTCATGAACTGGGTACTGGGTCATCTCAAATATGTTTTTGTCTGAGATTGTAACAGCAAGAGATTCCTTTTTTAGACGCTGTCCATGGCAGCATGGGCAGTCACTATAAAACATGAATTCCTCGTACTCTCTCTTCTGATTCTCAGAGAAGGTTTCCTTGTAGCGACGATTAACATTTTCAATCAAGCCTTCGAAAACAGTAGGATACACTCCTCTGCCTCGCTGTCCCTGATAGTGAACATCAACTGATTTGTCAAAGCCATGAATAAACATGTGACGAATATTCTCTGGCAATTCCTTGTAAGGTGTATCAAGTGAGAATCCGTATTCTTCTGATAAAGCCTCAAGAAGTGCATGGGCAAAACTTGAAGATTTGTTAGAAGATTGCCAACCGATAACCTGCACCGCTCCCTCATTAAATGAAAGGCTCTTGTCAGGAATCATAAGATCCTCATCAAATTCCATTTTGTAGCCAAGTCCAAAGCACTCAGGACATGCGCCAAATGGATTGTTGAAGGAGAAGCTACGAGGCTCTACCTCATCAATGCTGATACCGCAGTCTGGGCAGGAGAAGCCCTCAGAAAATCTAATTGGTTCTCCATCGATTACATCAACAATCATAAGGCCGTCTGCAAGCTTTAATACATTCTCAATGGAATCTGTAAGACGCTTTTCAATGCCCTCTTTTATTACAAGTCTATCAACCACAATCTCAATGTTGTGTTTGATATTTTTATCAAGCTTTATTTCCTCTGATAAGTCATAAACATTGCCATCAACATTTACACGAACATAACCAGACTTTTTAGCCTTTTCAAAAAGCTTTTCATGAGTACCCTTTCGACCTCTAACTACAGGAGCTAAAAGCTGGATTTTGGTACGCTCTGGAAGAGTCATGATGGCATCAACCATCTGGTCAACTGTCTGCTTGCTGATTGGTTTGCCGCAATTAGGGCAATGTGGTACACCGCATCTAGCGTAAAGTAGACGCATGTAATCATAAATCTCTGTGACAGTACCAACTGTAGAACGTGGGTTGTGGTTAGTACTCTTTTGGTCAATGGAAATAGCAGGTGGCATTCCTTCCATGTGCTCAACATTAGGCTTTTCCATTTGTCCTAAGAACTGACGGGCGTAGGAAGATAGAGACTCCATGTAACGTCTCTGTCCCTCTGCAAATATAGTGTCAAAAGCCAATGAAGATTTGCCAGAACCTGATAAACCAGTGAGAACAACAAATTCATCACGAGGAATATCAATGCTGATATTTTTAAGATTGTGCTCGTTGGCTCCTTTTATTTTTATATATTTTCTTTCTTTCATTTACATACCTCTGCAGATAAAACTTGTTTCATAAGCTAACAAGCATTTGGAATTTGTTTCCAAATCCCAAGTTGTTAGATGTCTCAAGATGATTATTCTTCAGACATTTTTATCATCATATTTTTCAACTCTACCATCTTGTCACGATACTCTGCTGCAGCCTCAAAGTTAAGCTCTGCAGCGGCCTTTTTCATCTTTTTCTGAATATCTGCAATAAGCTTTTCAAGCTCTTGCTTGTCCATCTCCTCTGGGTCCTTCTTGAACTGAAGCTCTTTCTTTGCAATATCCTTAGAAATAGAAATCAATTCTCGAACTGATTTCTGAATGGTGGTAGGTGTAATACCGTTTGCCTCGTTGTAAGCCATCTGAATCTCGCGGCGTCGCTCAGTCTCGGCAATGGCCTTTTCCATGGACTCTGTCATGGTATCAGCATACATAATAACGTGTCCCTCAGAGTTACGAGCAGCACGTCCTATGGTCTGAATAAGTGAACGCTCTGAACGAAGGAAGCCCTCCTTGTCAGCATCCAAAATGGCAACAAGAGTAATCTCTGGGATATCTAGACCCTCACGGAGAAGGTTGATACCTACCAGAACATCAAATACATCAAGTCTAAGGTCTCGGATGATTTCTGCTCGTTCCATGGTGTCGATATCCGAGTGCATGTATTTAACTCGCACGCCAAGCTCAGCTAGGTAATCTGTCAAATCCTCAGCCATACGCTTGGTTAACGTAGTAATCATGACTTTGTTTTTCTTTGCTGTTTCCTTTTTGATTTCGTTGTATAAGTCGTCGATTTGTCCCTCAACCGGGCGTACCTCAACCTCAGGATCAAGCAGTCCTGTAGGTCTGATAACCTGCTCTGTACGAAGCATCTCATGCTCTTCCTCATAATCGCCAGGGGTAGCTGAAACAAACATAATCTGGTCGATTTTGGACTCGAATTCACCGAAATTAAGAGGTCTGTTATCAAGTGCAGATGGCAGTCTAAAGCCGTACTCTACCAGTGTGCGCTTGCGGGCCTGGTCACCGGCAAACATACCTCTAACCTGAGGTAATGTAATATGACTCTCGTCAACAATAATCAAAAAGTCATCACCAAAATAGTCTATGAGACATTTAGGTGGCTCACCTGGCTGTTGGTTGGTCATATGCCTACTGTAATTTTCAATGCCGGAACAGAAGCCTGTCTCACGAAGCATCTCTATATCGAAATTAGTACGCTCCCCTATTCGCTGAGCCTCGATTAATTTGTCCTCTGATTTGAAGTATTTGATGCGCTCATCAAGCTCCGCCTCGATACTAGCGCAGGCTGCGTTGATTTTGTCCTGAGGGATAACATAGTGGCTGGCAGGGAAAATAGCAACATGCTCAAGCTCTCTTTTTACCTGACCTGTCATAATGTCAGTCTCGCAAATCCTGTCGATTTCATCTCCAAAAAATTCGATGCGGATAGCGTAGTCCTTTGTGACAGCAGGGATAACCTCAAGTACGTCACCTCTGACTCTAAAGGTACCACGGTCAAAATCCATGTCGTTGCGCATGTACTGAATGTTAATCAGCTCATGTATAACCTCGTCCCTATCCTTGATATCTCCAGGACGTAGGCTGACCATCATGTTTTGGAAATCATCTGGCTCTCCAATACCATAAATGCATGATACTGAGGAAACAATGATAACATCTCGCCGCTCTGACAAAGAGGCAGTAGCTGACAGACGAAGCTTATCAATTTCGTCATTGATGGATGAATCCTTTGCTATGTAGGTGTCAGTACTAGGTACATAAGCCTCTGGCTGATAGTAATCGTAGTAAGAGACAAAGTACTCTACTGCGTTCTCTGGGAAGAATTCTTTGAACTCTGAGTATAGCTGGCCGGCCAAGGTCTTGTTATGGGCAATAATAAGCGTAGGCTTGTTAAGCTGCTCTATTACATTGGCCATGGTAAATGTCTTTCCGGAACCAGTAACACCCAAGAGGGTCTGGACCTGGTTGCCCTCCTTGAAGCCACTTACCAGGTCTGCTATTGCCTGAGGCTGGTCGCCTGTTGGTTTATATTGTGAATGTAATTTAAAATCCATATGAATCACCAAAAATCAATTGCACACAATCGTATAAGATTGATTATATCACAGTCTGTCAATATGTCAAACATTTGTTCTTTTTTGTCGCAAAAAAAAGAGGAAGCTTTCGCTTCCTCCTAATAGTCATTATAAAAGATTCTTGAGAGCTTCGATATCGTCTAAGCTGATAGATTGAGCTGCCTCTTGAGCTGCTTCGTTTTCTTTTTGAATCTCTAAATATACTTCTTTTCTGTAGATGGATACTTCCTTTGGTGCAGAAATTCCTATTTTGACTTGATCACCGCGAACTTCAAGGACTGTAATCTCGATGTTGTTGTTGATCATAATCGCGTCGCCTGTTTTTCGTGTTAATGCCAACATCGCTACTCACCATCCTTTCCATGTAATGCATCGTGAATTAAGTATCGGACTGGTTCTGAACCTTCAATGATGATCTGGTCTCCAATATTAGTATCTGAATTGATAACGATTGGAGCCTTAAGATTTACAGATGCTTCCTTAGGATTTTTAGGAACTCTAACTGTGACTAAAACGTAAGTGTTCTCTTCAGTAAGCTCGCCTAGTTGCTCTAAAGAATCCTCGTTTAAGGATGGAGCGTAGTCAGGCTTTACAATGTGTGGAAGCATAACTGGCATTGCAAAATCGGTCTCATCAAGTGACTGAAGCCACATGATATTGCCCTTGTCTTTTTTCTCCTCATCGAAAATGAGGGTGTATCTCTTCATGTCTGGAAAACCTATAAGCCCATGAACGAGATTGATGATTTTTTCGTCAACAATTTCAATTTCGCCAAACAATCTAGTTTTTACGCGCATTGTCCCTTCTCCTCCTGAGATTAAATGTAGTTAAGTAGTGTCGAATCGCCCAGCTTTCCAGCCGCTGTAAGCGATGCCTGATATGCGGTGTACGCTGCCGTATAATCAATGATAATCTGCGATAAATCTACATCATCATTTGTGGACTGAAGACTCTGAACTGTTTCTCTTTGATCCCCCACACGAGTCTTAGTAAGATCCAATGAATCTCGCTTACATCCCAAATCAGTAATACCTAGGTATATTTTAGCATAATATGTATCCATTTTGCCTAGTTCTGTGTTAAAAAGTTTCTTTATATTGTCATCAAAGTAATCTGCCTCTTTTTTGATTGCATCATACCACTGACTAAGCAATTCCTGATCCTCATCAGACTGATACTGAACTTCACCCTGCATACGTTCAATATCCTTTAATTTATTATGGGCTGCAATAGAGTTTTTAACTGCGTCCATCATTTCTGATAAGTCTCTTTGAATATCGCTGTTGAATACGTCTGAAGCCTCTGTATTAATGGCTATTGTCTGGTTTGCAGCGATAGTGTACTCAATATCAAAATGTATGGTTGTACCATCATCATTGAACTTTTTATAAGTTACAGGAACCTGAACATCCTCAGGATCTGCTGTTTTAACGCAATTGTAATAATATTCTGGACGAAGCTCACCCTCCTTGAAGGAAGCCTTTGTATACGTAATATCCAAGGAAGCTTCGTTTTCCTTTAAGGTTGCAGCAACCTGATTTCCAAGGATAACATCACCAGTTTCCTTGATAACATATATAGCATTATCTGGAACTGTCTTTGTGCCACCTTCCTTGATTACTGTTGGTGGTGTGGTGGTGTCATCTGTCTCAGAATAAGCTGCCCATGCTGTCTCATTATCAAATGTAATAAGTTTAAAGCTATCAGTTGTGATATTAGGGTCGTTGCTGGTAATAACGATTTCATTTAATGACTCAAGCTCATTATAGTTAAGGCGCAAACGATAATAATTTGTCTGTGCCATGTCATTAATGTTACCTGTTAGCTTTAGCTCGTCCTCTGTTGTAGGAACAGCTGTAACACCATTGTAGTATCTGTGCTCTTCCATGTTGTCTTCCATGGTAAGAGTCTGTGTGATTGTATATCTTGTAACCTGATCTGCAGGCTCTGTCTTTGTATCCTCAGTAAATATTAAATTCTTGCCTGTTCTATATCCGGTAAATACTGTTCTTTTAGCATAATCAGCATTGCCCTCTGCAAATACCTGCTTTTGAAGGGCCTGCATCTGTGTAACGATAGTGTTTCTATCTTCTTCGTTCAAAGAACCTGTTGCACCTTTATCAGCAAGTGTACGGCAATCTCTTACCAAATCGCCAATGTTGATAAGGGATGTTTCTGTTACTTCAAGCCAGCTAGTTGCATCAGGAATATTTCTTGAATAGTACTGAGTAACCTGAGAAAGAGTTGTAGACAATCTAAGGGAACGAACTGCAACTACAGGGTCATCTGATGGCCTGTCAATTTTCTTCTGAGAGGTCATCTGGGTATTTCTCTGCTTTACAATTTCCTTAGTGGAATTGATGTTTGATGCTGCGTTGTTCATTATCATTTTGTTTGTAACTCTCATTTAAATCACCTCTAAGTCTTTCTAAGGAACGGAAATAGGTTCCTCCCACTAAAGTGGGTCCCTCCTATTTCCATTAAACTCCAGTATTTAATATCAACCTATCATATATTTCGGAGAAAACCGAAATACATTTAGATGCCAGGTTGTAGGCATTCTGGAATTTAATTAGGTCTAATGCCTCTTCATCTTCATCGACGCCAGATACTGAAGTTCTCTGGTTTGAGATAGATGTTTGGATGTTTGTAAAGTTCTTTTGGAATAGCTTGCACTCCTCTGCGTCTACAGTTACATCTGAGTAGATACACTGCAGGAATGCGTCGCCGCCGCCACCTCTAAATAGCTTTTCTTTAGACTGTAGGGTCTGAAGCTGTACAACTATATCTGCTGCATCAACACCTGATGAATAGTTTCCTCTAGTTGTTGTTGCAAGAAGGCCGGCGTCCTTGTCTGTCTCTTTTTTGATAGAAACATTCTTTGCTGTTAAAAGATAGTAAGTCTCAAACTTTTTAGTTGGATCCGATGTATCTTCACCGCTGTAGAAAGTTTGATTTGCTGTGCTTTCACGCATCTGATGCTCAACGCTAAGGTCAAGCTTGTCCTTTGCTATAAATAACGCATTTGATGGGTCACCGTTGATGTCCACACCTCTATCGTCACTTAAAACTGCTGCTGTAATGATATTTCCGTCATCATCATAAACTGCTTCTGTATCCTCTGTTCCGATTTCATACTTATTGAAGGCTTCGCAGAAATTACGAAGGAACAGGTTCATCTGGTTCTGATAATATGGAATTCCCATATAGTCAACGTCGTCACCAACCTGAAGTGTTTTGCCTGTAAGGTTGTTCTGGTCAGCAACTGTAAGTGTTTCATTGATGTAGAATGTAACGGATGTTACCTTTCCATCTGCATCTGTATCAAAGGAGAAGCCCTGATAAGTATATTCTGTATTGTTTGTATCAAGGGAGCCTCGAGTTGGCATATTAAGCTCGTTAATGTCAGTGATGCTTAAGTTTGAAATGGTGATGCTATTGGCTGTTGCACTTGTAACCTTTGCATGCATGTTCTCATTATTGTTTCCATCTCTCACTTCAAACATTGCCTTCAATGCGCCGCCGCTAGAGCTTGGTGTTGCATTGAATTTATTTCCATCTGTTTCCCATATAATTTCATATAAACCATCAATATCTGTCTGATTGTGTAGCTGCTCTAATCCACGTGACTGAACAGTTAATCTGTGATATTCATATGTGTCTACTAATACCTGTCCGTTAATGTAAACAGTGTAATATGTTGCGCCGGTGTACATATCAGGATCATTACTATTGGCAACTTCCTTTTCTACAGCTTCAACATCCACAAGCTTTGAAAGCTGATCTATCAACAATGCTCTCTGGTCGCGAAGCTCATTAGCATGTCCGCCGCCCTGCTCGATTGTATTTATCTGTTTTGTTAAAATAGCTACCTTTTCTGAAATAGAGTTAATATCATCAACAGCTGTCTTTATTTCATCGTTTATAGAACTCTGCAATTCATCAAGCTTTGTTGATAACTGATTGAAATACTCAGTAAGCTGTTTTGTTGTGGAAACAAACTCTTTTCGAACTGTACCATCACCAGCATCACCCTGCAAAGTACTTAGGGCGTTGAACATTTTGGTATAAACAGTTGTAAATCCAGCCTGGTTAGAATTCTCGTTGTAGTAATCCTCGATTTGTTCCATATAGTACTGCTTCTTGTCATAAAAGCCGAGAATAGACTCATTATTCCAATATTTCTCATCATAATAGAGGTCTCTATGCTGGGTTACAGATGTGGCCTCAACACCAGTACCAGTAGTTCCCCAGCTCTGATAGCATCTTAGAGCTGAAGATGCAACTGTATTAACGACCTGACGGCTATATCCCTTTGTATTTACATTGGAGATATTATTTGCTGTGGTGTTAATCTGTGCCTGGGAAGTATTAAGTCCCGATGCTGCAATTGTTAAACCAAAAAATGTTGATGACATAAGCTATTCCTTTCTGCCATTTTAGAAGTGACCAAGCGATGTAACGATGTGCTCAATCATTTCACTTATTACATTGATGTATCGGCTGGCTGCATTATATGCTGACTGGAACTTAATCATTGTGGTTAGCTCCTCGTCTGAAGATACGCCGATAACACCTTGACGGCTAAACTCTATCTCTTCCTTTGTGCCTTCGAGAGATTTTGCTGTAGTCTCGTATACGTTTCCGATATTTCCTATTTCTCCAACCCACTTTACATAGAAGCCTGAGAATCCACATGGAGTTGTATCACTAGGATTTAGGTTAAATTCTTGGTCTGTCCACATTAAACTAAGATTTGTTCCAAGCTTGTGATCTACTTGGGTGTGGTCTATGTTTTTAAGATGTGGCAGGTAAGATTCCTGTTTGATTAACTCTTCATTAACTGTTAGAGATTTAAGTGTGTAACACATTGATGTGTCGTTTGGGTCTTCTTCGTTGTACAGATATAATTTGTAGGTACCAATTTCTGCACCTGTGTCATCATAAAGTGTTACGTCTTTTTCTGTGTATCTCTCACAACCATTTCTTACGAATAATTCTCTTGGTGGTAACTCGCCATCAGAACCAACTGAACAATTAGCTTCGTCCAGTATTCTAAGAAGGCTGGCATCCACTTCAACTGTAATTGGATTTCCTTCAGAATCTACATCCTGGTAGGAAGCAACCTTTGCGTCTGTGTAGGCCGATGCCACATTTGTCAGTGGACTGTACAAATCGTTTATTGTTGTTACCAACTGATGAATCAATGTATCAAGCTCTGCCTCAGAGTTCATCATGATTGAATTGGCAATTCCATTTTCATATGTATCTGAATCAATGTAATCACCATTTTCATCGTAGAAATCTAAGTAAGTACTCCAGCCTGTTCCACGGGCCATTATCAATGATTTGAGTTCACCAATATCTGAGTTCTTTTCTGCGCTAACATTTGTTGTATCAAATATTGGATAATAAACATTATCCTCTTCATTTTCATGATCCAACTCTGACAACTGAGGCCAATATGGTGTTACATATCCAGTTCTCTTGTTTGTGAGAATTCCTACCTCGTAGTATCTAATCTCGTCAATGAACTCAACACCTTCGATTTCAACATGAACAACACCACCGTTGTCCTCGCTGTAGGACATTTTTACAAGGCCAGATAGCTCATCTAACAAGAGGTCTCGTTTATCTCGTAAATCCATAGCCTTTTCAACTTGAGCTGCCTCTATTGATTGAATTTTTTTATTGTATTCAACTATCTCTTTTCCGATTTCGTTAATTCTATTTAGTTTTTCAGTGATTCTAGAATTAATGATAGTTTGGTAATCTTCGAATCCGTCCTCTACAGCTTTTGCTCTAGCCAAAAAAATGTTAGCCTTCTGTAGCACAAGATTCTGACTTACAGTATCTGATGGGTCCTTTGCAAATTCTTCAAATGCATCCTCGAAATTTTCGATTGCTGTTTTGAACTGAACACCGTCAGATTCCTGTAACTGAGTTATTACCTCTTGTACTGCTTCTGAGCTAGCATCATAAAAAGAATATCGCCCATTCTCTGTACGATATGCTTTGTCTAAAAAGATATCGCGAGTGTGGACGATAGTACCAACCTGCACGCCAAGGCCAGCATACTGTGTGCTGACCGCTGCAGTCCCTATTTTTCTATAATCTCTATCTTCGTAAACAACCTGTTGACGTACATAACCTTCGGTATTTACGTTTGAAAGGTTGTTTGCTGTTGTATTTAATCCATGTGATGCTGACTGTAGGCCAGATGCCCCAACATATAAGCTACCAAAACTATTAGCCATACGACATTCCTCCAAGTATATAAGCTACTCAAAGGACATCCGTTTCCTATTGTTTAGCATCAAAACCTCTACTACCTAGTATGTTTCCTGTAGTCTCAGCATTCTTGCCGTAATTCGAAGTCTGTGGCGCCTGCTTTGCACTCTTTAAGAGCGTAATGTCAAATTCCACCATTTCTAATGCCTGCTGCAACAAATTCTGCATTTGGAAATTCAAAACCTGCGCTTCATCAGCGGCATCTTTAAGCCTTCCTCTGGCTTCTATTAACTTCTCTTGTTCTACAGGTTGCTCCGACAAATTATCTATCATCCATGATACGGTAATTTGCTCGCCTTCATGCCCCATCACTGCTGCAATATTGCGCATTATATTAAGGCGCTTTTTCTCCAGTTCCAATAAGGCGTCTGCGATGGCCTGCTCCTGAACGGTAATAGCCTCCAGTACGTCAAGTTTCTTATAGATGATAGAATCCTTCTTTTCATCACTAAGATCAATTAACTTTTCATATTGCGACCTTTCACCTTCCATGGTTAAGAGCAATTCATCCATTAAACTAGCCACGCATTCGTCCTCACAAAACTAAAGAATTGAACCGTACTGATTTAACAATTTCTCTGCAAAATCATCAGCACTGACCTCATATGTGCCCGCTTGAATTCTAGACTTAATATCAGCTACTAAGTCCTCTCTGATGTCCGCAGATTCAGCTACGGCTGCCTTTGCTACATGGTAATCCTTACCAGTTGATGAGATTTGTACCTCATCACGGCCCATTCCATTTGCCTTTGCAGTCTGAGTTGTGTTTTTAGTGTTTGATGTCTGATAGAGCTGTGCTACCTGATTGTAAGCCTCTATACGCATATCGCCACACTCCTTTCCTCCCTTATTTGTGTCATTTCTAGTCCCTTTTCTCAACTGCATCATCGCTGATGCATTAAATACATCTTTCTCTACACTCCTATTATCGGAAATTGTAGCAAAAAACTTTATAGTTTTTTCAAAAAGTTTTAACAAAAAATTATTCCCGATTTTGTTCAATAGTTATATCGGCCTGTTTGTGGGATTTCTTTAGAAAAAAATTTGACCCGAGGTTGAGAGGACCTCGGGTCGGTTAGAGAATTGTATCGGATAGAGAATTAAGAAGTAAGCAAATTAATAGTAGGTTTCGTAATCATAGTACCCTACCTTTTCATTGTATTCATCGAAGGTAATGATTACTTCATCATCATAGTAGAAGCCCTCATCCTTCAATGTCTGCAATGTGTTTGTGCAATCCTTGTTTAGCTGTACATATATGTTTTGCTCATACTGAGGATAGCTGTAGTAATAGTCATAATCGTAATCTTCAAATGTCATCTCATCTGAGAAATACTCAATCTTTTTATTTGAAACTGTAAAGTTAAAGTCATCATATAGACTTGCGCTATCATCTCTATATCTAAAAGAGGTTTGAAGGACATTTCCTTGATCAATATCCTTAAGCAATGCTTCGTATACTTTTTCGTATTTTGCTTCCTTTTCTTTGTCATTCAAATCATCGAATGGCATTTCTTCTGCATAGAAGTCTTTCATTTCCTCATCATAACGGTATCCAACGAATTGCATGTAAGGAATAGTGCAATCATTCCAAATATTACCAATGATATGTTCCTTGATAATTGTTGGATTGTTAAGGAAATCAAGGATTGGCTCTGCTGCCGCCACGTATGTAGGTGTAACAGTTGGATCCTCAGTATCTATTACGTTATAGGAACGAACTACAACGTTTCCATTTTTTAGCTTGTACTTAATCATAACTACGTTGCTGCCAACATCTGGATTGTTTACTGAAATATCTCTAAGCTCCTTTTTGTCAGCAAGGAAGTTCTTGTGAAGGGAACGAACTGTATTAATTTCATCCTCATTTGTAAATACCATGGTGTAATCGCAGCTGATTCCAACCCAAGCAATTTCGTCTGTGGATGGAACTCTGTTCTCCACCTTGAAAACATCAAATCTAAGGCAAAGTAAAAATGCAAGTGACGCAATGGAATACAGCAAGCATTTAGAAATATTTTTAACATTGAAAACACGGATAGTCTTTTCAATCATCATTTTTGTAATCATGTAAAGTATGGCACCAATGATGATTGCTGAAATAATTCCAACTGCAAATTTGCTACTGTAGGTTCTTGAGCCCATAGCGTCGTACATTCCGCTGATATATGCACCGGCAACCATTGAAATGAAAAATGACATTCCAACAGAGAACACTGGCTGCATAAATGGAGCGCAAATAAAATCGTGTACTGTCTCAATCTTTTTGAATTTGTACATCAAGTAAGCAACTATAAAGAATACAACAGCCACAACTCCATAGATGATAAGGTACTTTCCGCCCACCATACGGGTGGTAAACTCTTGAAGATTTCCATAATCATCTGTTAGCTCATAGCATTTAATTCGGCAGTTGTCTGCTATATATAAAATAGGAGAAAATATTGCGTTTTTTCTGAAATATGGAACACTGCTCATTCCAAACATCCAAATGCTAGCACTCAATCTGAATGCAACCTGCATAAGGGTATATAAATAATTGAAAATAATGTAAAAGACAACTGCCGTAACAACCTGTCCTGAAACCATCAATGAGAAAAATGCTATCGATAGGAACAAGACTGTGGAAACTACACCAATAAGTACCCAATACCAAATAACTGCATATGCTCCAGCTCCTTCAATTGTTGCCACTATGGAAGTTATGGCTCCAATGAGAAGGATTGGTACTATAGCTACCAACAAGCATGATAATAATCCCGTGAAATACAGGCTTTTTCTGCTAACTGGAAAAGCATGCATCATGTAGGTATCTCTTTTTGTAAATAAATATAAAAAAGTGATAACTGCTAAAACAATGCCAAGTACAAAGGCAACCTCAGTAGTTGAAATATAGCTGAAATGTTGCTTTAACAGCATACTTTTTGTATACCCAGACTCTACATAATATGTAGACTCAAAATTGGATATATCAATAACGTATGAGATTGGAATCTCCACAAGCATTATGATGAAATAAAGCAGTCCAACAACCCAAGTTCTGCCAAGATTCTTTTTGAATAAAGCTTTATTAAAAAATGATGTCTTTGACTGCATAATTATCACCTCCTAACTCGTAAATGAAGATTTCCTCAAGTGTAAGTGGAAGCACATCCATAAGGAGTGGATTCATAGCTGCAAGAGCTTGCTCTGCCTCCTTTGGCTGTCCCTTAACAATGAGTGTATGTACTCTACCATTTGTAATCTTTTTAAGAATTTGGAGCCCCTCAGGCATCTGAGGCATGTCACCTTCGAATGCAATTTGAATCTTTGTGATGGATGTCTGCAAATCATCAAGTGAGCGCTCGATAAGTATTTTGCCATGATTCATAATTCCAACATGGTCACACACATCCTCAAGCTCACGGAGATTGTGAGAGCTGACAAGAACTGTAACTCCTGTCTCTGCCACATCTGACATAATAAGGCTCCACACCTGACGTCTCATTACAGGGTCAAGACCATCTACTGGTTCATCCAAAATCATCACATCAGGTCTGCTGGCAATGGCAAGCATAAATGCCACCTGCTTTTGCATACCCTTTGAAAGAGTGCGGACCATTTTCTTCATATTGATTTCTGGAAAACAGTCTGCAATCTTGTAGAAAAGCTGCTCATCAAACTTTGGATACATGTTTTTATAAAATTTCATCATATCCTTTGTATTGGCCTGGATGAAGTAAAAAATATCATCAGGTATAACAGCGATTCTCTGCTTTAGTAATTCGTTTTCATATACCTGCTGACCATCAATGGTGATGTTGCCGGCATCCTGTTTATATACACCGCAAAGGTGACGAATGATTGTAGACTTTCCAGCACCGTTAGGTCCTACAAGTCCATAAATAGCGCCCTTTTCAACATGCATATTAAGACCGTCCAAGGCCGCAAAGCTACCAAATGTCTTGGTAACATTATTTACTTCTATCATCTACGTCACCTCCTTTTGCTAATTCCTCGATTCGTTTAATGAGGATATCCTTGTCCTCACAGAGATACAGAAGTTCTTTTACTATTTCATCGAATTCTTTCATCAATTCTTCATTCCTCCCTGAGGCAACGTCAGCCTTCTGAGCCGCATAGCTTCCCTTGCCTGCAATCGTGTAAATGTACCCTTCTTGCTCTAGCTCTCTATAAGCCTTTTGGATTGTATTTGGATTGATGGACAAGCTGGTTGCCAGCTCCCTAACGCTAGGCAGCTTCTCATCCTTTTTCACTGCGCCTGTAACAACTAGGCGTCTAAGACCATCCTTTATTTGCTCATAAATTGGCTTAGAATCTCTATAGTTCAGTTGGATCATCTAATACCTCCCCTTTAGCTGTATTACGTGTCCTAATACACTTATACCACGAGTGCACACCGCTGTCAACACTTTTGCAAATGGCTGGGTATAAGAAAGCCCTAGTTACGCTCTCAAGCCTTTGATATTCCTTCCGGTCACTGACACGTGACCTGCAGGAACACAAAGAGCTTGATAGCTACTAGGGCTTAATATACGCTGTGAAGTTGTAGGGCCTTCATTTATTCTAATTCGGATTCTAGGTCTTCTGGGGTCATGTATTTGCGGAAGACACGCTCAATGATTGGGTGAATTGAGGCGGTTATGAGGCCCGGAAGGAAGAATAGTAGTATGATGAAGCGGAATGTCAAAAGGATGAAAGCCGCTAATACTACAAGGATGAGGAAGCTCCAGCCTAAATTTGCTACCATGATGATTGCTGAAACCTTGAAGGAAGCTCCAAATCCATTTGCGAATCTAGCAATGTATGCAAAATGATAAATTGCCCACAAAATTGCAAAGCAAAGCATTATCAAAAAGAATAATGGCGCTGCTGCAAAGGCGCTAGTCTGAGGAACTGCAAATCTTGTTACATAAATATCTCCAGCAAGCACTGCAAAAATCACCATGAAAATAATCCATGATAATGTGGACTGTTTGAAGTTTTCTTTGAATGAATGGAAAAACTCTGTTGTGTAGCCTCTGCCTCTAAATACGCTTTTGTGGATGGCGTAATAAAGTGCTGTAAGGCTGGCTCCCATGGTAAAAACTGGAATGGAGCATATTATGAAAAACAGACCTATGATAAATACATCTGTTATCTTTGAAATTCCATCTAAAATTCTATTGTTGTATAACTTTCCCAAAACATAATCTCCTTACTTTATAGTTCCATTTTCTATTTCAGCAAGCATTTTATCAAATGCCTGATTGTAGTCTTCTCGTCCTAAAAAATCCGCTCTAATCATATAAATAGTATTATCATCTAGACCAAAGTACTCATGAATAGGGCTGTCTGAGATGTCCTCCACTGGTGTTGTGTAGTCATCGAAAAAGCTCCTGATATACTCAAGCCCTGCCTCGTCAGTGAAAATAAAGTCACATTCTCTGGAGTTGAGAAGTATACTAAGCTTGGTTCCAGCACCAGATGAAGTGGTATCCTCCGTATAAAGTCCCGCCTGTATGCGCACGCCAGTATGTTTGTCCATTCCAAGATATTCTCGGATGTCCTCGGCTCGGTCATAATCTACTGTTTCTGAATTGATTACCATACCAAAATATGCATCCTTTACATAGGTCATGGCATGGTGAACACCCCAGATAACTGCCAAAATCAGCAGTATGGTGCCGATTATGTGAAATTTGTAATATGTAAAAATATAATCGATTCGTTTGTCTAAGTTCATTTGAGAAAGCTTGTTTTTCTCTCCTGCCAGTGTTTTACGAACCGACTCTGCCTCTGAATCGTTATATGTATTGCCCATAACATTACCTTCCATTAATACAACTTCTATTATCCTAAACGATAAGAAAGGCCTCTGCAATAAGCAGAGGCCAAATTTAATAATATTTTAATTAAATATCAAGAAGCTTTGCATATGCAGCAAGTGCATCTGATGTGTCGCCTGCAAGAACCTTCTTAGCAAGAGTCTTACCAAGCTGAACACCTTCCTGATCGAATGAGTTAAGGTTCCATACGAATCCCTGGAACATAACCTTGTTCTCGAAGTGAGCAAGAAGTGCACCAAGTGTCTCTGGTGTAAGCTGCTCGCCAACGATGATTGATGAAGGACGGTTGCCCTCGAAGTATTTATTTCTGTTGTCATCATCCTTACCGCAAGCGAAAGCCATAATCTGAGCAGCAACGTTAGCGCAAAGCTTCTGCTGTGATGTGCTGTTCTCGATAACAACATCTGTTGCCATCTGGCTCTTCTTGAAGCCTACGAACTGAAGAGGAACGATGTTTGTTCCCTGGTGAAGGAGCTGATAGAAGCTGTGCTGTCCGTTTGTACCTGGCTCACCAAAGATAACTGGTCCTGTAACATAGTCAACAGGCTCGCCAAATCTATTTACGCTCTTACCGTTTGACTCCATGTCAAGCTGCTGTAAGTGAGCTGGGAAACGGCTAAGTCCCTGTGAGTATGGAAGAACTGCAGTAGACTCGTAACCGAGAACGTTTCTCTCGTATACGCCGATAAGGGCATCAAGCATAGCTGGGTTCTTACGGATGTCAGCGTTGAGAGATAATTTGTCCTCTTCTGCTGCACCGTTAAGGAAACGAGCAAATACCTCTGGTCCAAATGCAAGTGAAAGTACTGCGCCACCTACTGAAGATGTAGATGAGTAACGTCCACCAATATAATCATCCATGAAGAATGCATCAAGGTAATCAGATGACTTTGCAAGTGGTGAAGTCTCAGATGTAACAGCAATCATGTGCTTAGATGCATCAAGACCAGCCTTTGCAAGGGCATCCTTAACAAATGACTCGTTTGTAAGTGTCTCAAGTGTTGTACCTGACTTTGAAACAAGAATAAAGATAGAATGAGCAACGTCTACACCTGCAAGAACTGATGCAGCATCATCTGGATCTACGTTTGAGATGAAACGAGCTTCCATTTTGAATGTGCCAGTAACCTTTGCCCAGTTCTCAAGTGCAAGATACATAGCGCGAGGACCAAGGTCAGAACCACCGATACCAATCTGTACTACAGTAGTGAACTTCTCACCTGCCTCATTTACGATTTCACCAGCGTGAACCTTGTTTGCGAAATCAGCGATGCGGTTCTGCTGCTCTACGTAAAATGCTCTCTTGTCAACGCCATCAGCCTCAACTTTGTCGCCAAGCTGACCACGTGTAAGCTGGTGAAGAACTAATCTCTTCTCACCAGTATTAATAACTTCCCCGTTGAAAAGTGCTGAGAACTTGTCAGTAAGCTCTGCCTCAACAGAAAGCTCTGCAAGTGCGTCGAGAACAGTATCATCAACCTGCTTTGCAGCGAAGTTGTATGTCATACCATTTGACATTGGTACGCTGTACTCTGCAACACGCTTTGCACCATTCTCTCCTGCCATAACCTTCTTGAGTTCAACCTGATTCTTAAGACCCATTAATGTCTTGTAGGAATTAAGCTGATCAAAATTTTTCCATTCTATCATGTTGGTACTCCTTTTATAAAAACAATTTGTTAGCGATTGTTTAACGATTACGGAGAAAATTTTATAATAAATGCCACCTCTTTTCAAGGAATGGGAGAGGGTTTTCACAATTTATTAATTATCTATACACAAAATATGAGCTGCCTCCCAACTTCCATTGAAATTGAAAAGCAGCTCTTAAGCAAATACTGATAACGTCATTATTAAGTTCCTTCCCGAATCGCTCTCAATGCTTTCCTTCGCGTCAATTGATCTGGCTTGCTGTCAAATCAACCAACGGAGAATTGGACTTTCTGCTTTGAATGAACAATTCTTTTTGTTTTATACTCTTTATATCGGCAGGAAGTCCAATTAATTTATAACTTTTTATATTTTTTCAGCTAAATATTTTCCTATTTTATTGATGAAGCATAGGGCCTCAAATTTCATTTCAGGCGGGAATGCATCAAGGACAGGAGCAGTCTCAAAGCTAAGAACCCCGTCAAATTTTATATCTCTTATTGCCTTTATAAATCCATCCCAATTTGTGGCGCTGGTGTTCTCACGGGTTTTCGTAAAAGTAAATGGAATCTGATGCAAGTCGTATCTGCCATCATTGTCATGTAAATGTAGTACCTTTAATCTTGGCCCAAGGGTGGTAATAAAGTCATAGAAATCTAGGTGCACTAGATTTGCATGACCAATATCAAAGCAGAATCCTAGTACCTCTGCCCCATATCTACTATTAAAATCATCAATTCGCTCCACTGCTTTTCTAACGTCGCAGCCAGGTCCTTCGGCGAGATGTCCCTGAGCCCCATCGTAAAGATTCTCCATGCAAATGGTGATGTTGTTTGCGGCTGCAAATGGTGCGATTGACTCTAAAAACTCTGCTGTCTTTTCCCACTCTGCTTCTTCTGTGCCAAGGAATTTAGCAAGCTTAAGCCCATGAATAACAATATTAGGGCATTCTAAAAACTTACATATTTCCATGCTTTTCATAGGAATATTATCCCAAAGGTATTTATTTACTTCGTCGGAAACTGTAGGAACATAAACAGGATATGGCATGTGCATCTGATTGATTCGGATGCCTGCATTTTTCGCTGCTTCCTTGTGTGCTTCAAAAAATTCGTATAGTTCACCTAAATCATTAGAGAAAAAGCCGTTAAGATTTTCGGCGTATATGTCCTTGTTATATAAATAGCTGTTTAAGCTGAAATCACAACAAGTAAACCCAGCAGCCTTTAGCATCTGAAAGCCCTGCTCTGGATTGTCATCTGTAACAACATTTTTTGTTTGAACACCAATTTCTAACATATCTCGCCTCCGTTTTGGGTAGATTAGTTTTCCTTCTTGATTTCACGTTTTTCGGAATCAAATCTATCAGTATACATAGATGGCATGTATTCATCATTAAAACGTTCTATTGGATTTTTCAATCCCATTTCCCTAAGCTGGGCCTCTATCTCGTCGTAATACATGTTGCAGAGGAAAATGGCTGTTTCTTCTGGCAATTCTTTTAATGCCTC
>JAEEGH010011156.1_pt1 | contig 20452 bp, 14 predicted proteins | sample 9134181 | NCBI WGS metagenome assembly JAEEGH01 (sample SAMN16246544, study PRJNA631951) | gut metagenome | biome: gut microbiome; feature: rumen; material: DP-attached | host: Bos | place: Iran: Karaj | collected 2018-10
GGCACTTCGTCACCGTTTTCCTCGAGGCCGACGCAGACGCCGCCATTGTCGCCGGGATGGTGCACACCGGCGAATACACAATCACCGACATCAAGCGTTTCATGCAGTCAGCCGGCATTCCAACGCGCATGGACTATTAGAGGGCTGTTTTTCCCACAAATCGGGGCGTTTTTTTGATATAATACGCTCCTAAATGGGAAAAGTGGATACAGCGACGGCCAAGGCATCGGTTCTCATCGAGGCCTTGCCATACATTCAGGACTTCAATGGGTCCGTCGTGCTGATAAAGCTCGGCGGTAGCGTCATGGAGATCGAGGAGAATCTCGATTCCCTCATGGACGACGTTGCCTTCATGGGCGCCGTCGGCATCAAGGTCGTCATCGTCCATGGCGGCGGCAAGGCGATTTCGCGGGCGATAAAGGAATCGGGCCACGAGCCGCAGTTCGTCGGCGGCCTGCGCGTGACGGATGAGAAAACAATGGAGATTGTCCGGCATACGCTTAATAACGTGGTAAATCCCGACCTTGTCTCCCGCCTGCAGAAGCGCCGCACGAATGCGCGCCCCCTGCACGGCAACTGGATTTTCGGGGCGCGGAAGATCGCCGCGCCAGACCGCGGCTACGTGGGCGAGGTAGTGAGCGTCGACACGCGGGCCGTCTGCGAGATGCTCGACGCCGGCATAGTGCCTGTCGTCACGCCGCTGGGCACGGGCGTCGACGACGCGCACCTCTACAACATCAACGCCGACTTCGCCGCCGCCGCGCTCGCGGCCGCGCTGAAGGCGCGCAAGTTCGCGCTCGTGTCGGACGTCCCGGGCGTCCTCAAGGATCCGAACGATCCTCACACCCTCTTCTCGACGCTGCACCTCGGCGACGTGGAGGCGCTCAAGGCCTCCGGCGTCATATCTGGCGGGATGCTCCCCAAGATAGACGGCTGCGCCGACGCCATAAAGGCGGGCGTCAGGAAGGTCCACCTCGTCGACGGGCGCATGGCGCACTCGCTTCTTTTGGAAATATTCACGCGTGAAGGCGTGGGAACGGAGATAACGGAATGAGCAACAAGACACAGGAAATCCTCGACATCTACAAGGCGTCTCTGATGCCTACATACTCGCCTTCGGTCGTCCTCGCGAGCGGCAAGGGCGTTACCGTCAGGGACGTTGACAACCGTCCGTTCTACGACTTCACGAGCGGCATCGGCGTGCAGTCCGTCGGCTATTCCAATCCCAAGGTCGTCAAGGCGATCCAGGAACAGGCCGCCGCGATGACGCACAGCTCCAACCTCTTCGCAAACGAGCCCGCTACGCGTCTCGCCGCGAAGCTCGTCGAGCTCTCGGGGCTCGGCGGCAAGGTGTTCTTCTGCAACTCGGGCGCCGAGGCGAACGAGGCGGCGATCAAGCTCGCCCGCAAGTGGGGCTCCGCGAACGGCGGCAGGTACGAGGTGGTCACGATGCGCGGCTCGTTCCACGGCCGGACGCTCGCCACCGTGACCGCAACGGGGCAGTCCTGGTGCCAGGAGGGCTACGAGCCGCTTCCCGTCGGCTTCAACTACGCGGACTTCAACGACATCGAGTCCGTGAAGGCCGCAGTCTCGGAGAAGACCGTGGCGATCATGCTCGAGGCGGTGCAGGGCGAGGGCGGCGTGATTCCCGCCACCGAGGAGTTCATGGCCGGCGTGCGCGCCCTCTGCGACGAGAAGAACCTGATCATGATCTGCGACGAGGTGCAGTGCGGCATGGGCCGCACGGGCAAGTGGTGGGGCTGGCAGAACTTCTCCGTGAAGCCGGATCTCTTCACCGTCGCCAAGTCCATCGCCGACGGCATTCCCATGGGCGCGCTCGTCTCCAACGCGAAGTTCGCCGACGTCTTCACGCTCGGCAGCCACGGCTCCACGTTCGGCGGCAACCCGCTCGCCTGCGCCGCCGCTCTCGCCACGATCAAGATCATCGAGGACGAGAAGCTGCTCGCCGCCGCAGTCTCCAAGGGCGAGATGTTCTACGCCGCGCTGCGCGCCTTCGCCGAGAAGTTCGACCAGGTGCTCGACGTGCGCGGCATCGGCCTCATGCTGGGCATGGTAGTGGACGGCGATCCCCACGTGGTGGTGGACAAGTTCCGCGAGTACAACGTGCTCGCCCTCGTCGCGGGCGGCAACGTGGTGCGCTTCCTCCCCACTCTCTCCATGCGCGAGTCGAACATCGAGCAGGCCGTTGAGATGATGGGCGAGGCCCTTGACGAGCTCTATGGCGGAGCCCAGGAAGAATAGCGAAGCCGAGGAAGTTCACGGTGAACCGCAATCCACGCATACTGATCGTAACTCCCGAGATCACCTATCTCCCCGAGGGGATGGGCAACCTCGCTGGGAAGATGAGCGCCAAGGCGGGCGGCATGGCCGACGTCTCGGCCTCGCTCACCGCTGCGCTCTTCGACCTGGGCGCGGACGTCCATGTGGCGCTGCCGCACTACCGGCGCATGTTCCACGAGGAGACCGCCCAGCTCGTCGCCGACGAGCTGCGCGTGTACAAGAGCCGTATGCCGGATGCGCGCATCCACCTCGCAGAGGACCGCTGCTTCTACTACCGCGACCGCGTCTATTCCCAGAGCGGCGCCAACCCCCGCCTCGCCCTTGCGTTCCAGCGCGAGGTGATAAACAACATCATCCCCGAGGTGCAGCCCGACCTGATTCACTGCAACGACTGGATGACCGGTCTCGTGCCCGCCGCCGCGCGCCGCATGGGCATCCCCTGCCTCTTCACCGTCCACAACATCCACACGCACAAGCTCACCCTTGCGCAGGTTGAGGACTCCGGCATCGATGCGGCCGAGTTCTGGGCCAACCTCTACTACGAGTATCCGCCCATGGACTACTTCAGCGCGCGCGACAACGACCCCGTCGACCTCCAGGCCTCCGGCATTTTCGGCGCGCACTTCATCAACACGGTCTCGCCCACGTTCCTGCGCGAGATCGTCGACGGCTGGCACGACTTCATCCCCGATTCGATCCGCAACGAGATACGCAACAAGTTCAACGCCGGCTGCGCATCGGGCATTCTCAACGCCCCCGATCCCTCCGACGACCCGGAGACGGACGACAAGATTCCGTTCCGGTATGGTCCCGACAACCACGCCGAGATGAAGCGACGCAACAAGCTCGCCCTCCAGCACGCCCTTGGCCTCGAGGAGAATCCCGACGCGCCCCTCTTCTTCTGGCCGTCGCGCCTTGATCCCGTGCAGAAGGGTCCGCAGCTTCTCGCCGACATCTGCTACCGCTTCCTCGACCGCCACTGGGCCGAGGGCGCGCAGATCGCCGTGATCGCGAACGGCGCCTTCCAGCAGCCGTTCTGGGACATCCGCTCGTTCCACAACATCGGCGGCCGCCTCGGCGTCAGCAACTTCGACGCGCGCCTCTCGCAGCTCGGCTTCGCCGCATCCGACTTCATGCTCATGCCGAGCCTCTTCGAGCCTTGCGGTCTGCCGCAGATGCAGGCGCCCATCTACGGTTCGCTCGCCGTCGCGCACAACACCGGCGGCCTGCACGACACGGTGGAGCCGCTCGACGTCGCCGCGCACAAGGGCAACGGATTCGTCTTCGACACGTACGACTCGAACGGACTCTTCTGGGCGATGGACCAGGCGATGGCGTTTTGGTCGCTCCCTGCCGACGTCCGCGAAGCAGAGGTTTCGCGCATCATGCGCGAGTCGCACAAGCGGTTCAACCACGAGGCCTGCGCGCGCGAGTACATCGCTCTCTACGAGCGTATGCTCAACCGCCACCTCGTGAAAGACTTCGCCGCCTCGTGACCGTTGGTAGGGTCACGCGTCCCGCGTGACCGCTGCTATTCTCACCCACCCAACGGAACCTTGAGGGTCCCCTTGAACCTAGTGCGGACAGATTTTGTCCTGCTTGGGAAGATCATATCCGGGCATGAAACGCGTCGCGTCTCATCCCCAAGTCAAGGGCGATCTCTGCCGCGACTCTAATTCTGATTTGGTCATCCTTTTTTCTCAGTTGCCAGCTCGTGTTATACCACATTTCCCTGCCAATAGCATGCTTATTTCCCTGCTGATAAAATAATCTGGACGCCCGTGATTTGGACAGTGTAGTGAAACTCTGCGGAATGTGGTGCAAATAACCGACTTTCCGCAGAGTATAGGCGTAAGAAGCCCCAAAACTGCCTTATACTCTGCGGTAAGTCGGTTTTGCGATTGACTTTCCGCAGAGTATTGTGGTATAATATCATCTGTTGTGAACGATAAACCTTTTAATAGAAGGACTTGTAATGTTAATAGGTCGTGAAAACGAAGTGAGGAAGCTGAAAGATGCGCTTTCAAGCGTATCTTCGGAGTTCATTGCCGTCTATGGTCGCCGCAGGGTCGGCAAGACGTATCTGATACGCGAGGCGTATGACGGCCGTTTCGCATTTTACCATACCGGCATAGCGAATGCTGGGCGAGCTGAGCAGATTGCGAGGTTCGCCAAGTCGATGGAGAAGCAGGGCCTTTTCTCCGGGAGGCGTCCGAGGACGTGGTATGACGCTTTTGACGCGCTAGAGACTGCGCTTGCGCGGCTTCCGTCGGGCAAAAAGGTTGTGTTCATCGACGAACTTCCGTGGATGGATTCGCAACGGTCGGGGTTCGTGAGCGCGCTTGAGTCGTTCTGGAACGGCTGGGCGTCCGCAAGAACGGACATCGTGCTGGTTGTCTGCGGGTCGGCGACGTCGTGGATGACGGGTAAACTCGTAAGCGCCAGGGGCGGACTCCACAACCGCCTGACGCGCAGAATCCGGCTTGAGCCGTTCACGCTTTTGGAATGCGAGCGGTTCACCAAGGCGCGCGGAATCGTCGCAACGCGCAGGCAGCTGCTTGAATACTACATGGCCATGGGCGGCGTTCCATACTACTGGAACTATGTGGAGAAGGACCGGAGCCCAGCACAGAATCTGGAGGCGATGTTCTTTGCGGCGGATGGCGAGCTGCGTGACGAATACAGTCATCTGTATGCGTCGCTTTTCAAGAAGCCGCAGCGCCATACCGCCATCGTCACCGCGCTCGGGCGCAAAAAGGTCGGCATGAGCCGTGGCGAGTTGCTTGCCGCGACGGGGCTTGCGGACAACGGCGCATTCAGCACGGCGCTCGCTGAACTGGTGGAGTGCGGTTTCGTTCGGCGTTATCGCATGCCGGGGAAGATGTCGCATGACGCCGTCTATCAGCTCATTGACAATTTCACGCTTTTCCATTTCAGGTTTCTCGCTGATCTGGGGGCGGGCGAGTCGGGTTCCTGGATGGCGATCCAGGATTCGCCGCGGGCAAACGTCTGGCGGGGGCTTGCGTTTGAGCGCGTGTGTCTTGAACATATCGCGCAGATAAAGCGGGCGCTCGGGATATCGGGGATAGAGACGCACCAGTATGCGTGGCGGTCTTCGCCGGGGCATGGAACGGACGGTGCGCAGATCGATTTGCTTATCGAGCGGGCGGACGATGCGGCTAACATCTGCGAAATCAAGTATTCGTCGGGTGAGTACGAGTTGACGAAGGAGGAGCACAGGAAGATCATCAACAGACGCGAACGTTTTGTTGCCGAGGGTGCGTTTCGCGGCGCGGCGTATATAACGCTGGTGACTACATGCGGGGCCGTTCGCAACGAATACCTGAACGACGTCCAGTCTGTCGTGACGCTCGACGACCTTTTCACGGAGTGAAACCGAGACAGTTGGAATTTCGCGGGAACAGGCGCGTCTGCGGACACGCGGGACGCGTGACCTTACTCGATGATCGGACCACCAACTGCGCGTCGAGGAGGATGGCGCGTGGGGCGAGGTCGGGGTTGCGGATGCGCTGGAGGAGCGACTCGACGGCGGTTTCCGCAAGAAGTTTCACCGGCTGGCGGATGGTGGTGAGCGGCGGGTTGAGCAGTTTCGCGATCTTCGCGTCGTCGAATCCGGCCACGCGCCTCTGGGGCGGAGACGTCGCCGAGGAGGGTATCGTATCCGGCGGCGCGCGCGGCGGACGCGATGCCGTCGCAGAGGTCCGTGAAGAAGTCGATCTTGTGGTAGTCGGGCGCGATCACGCCGAGTGCGCCGGCCGCGTTGCGCGCGGCGAAGGTGAGGTACGATCCGGAACCGCTGCGTGACTCCAGCAGGCCCTCGCGCTTCAGTTCCCTGAGCGCACGCTCAACGGTGGGGCGGCTTGCGCCGAACCTGCGCGCGAGCGTCTCCTCGCTCGGGAAACGTTCGTGCGATTCGTATTTGCCGTTCAGGATCTCGCGCTTCAGCGTGTCCGCCACGGCAAGGTATTTTGCGCTACGTTCAGTCACGATACTAGTATATCATTTCAGGATATTGTCGTGGTGGCGAAATCGCCTCCAACGAGAAAAACCTGCCAATGCAGGTTTCTTCGGCAGATTGAGGAATGTTCAACAATTCCGCTGTGATTTGTGGTATGCTTTTTGTGTCATCATTCGAAAGGAGAAGAGCATGAGGATCATGACCGATGGAATCGTCAGAGGGGGCACAACGCCAAGATTCCTCTCTGCCGTTGCTTTTGCAGTTGCGGTGTTCGTGGCCATGTCGGCGAACGCCCAGGGCACTGGGCCGTTTGGATACCCGAATCTTTTCCTCAACCCAGACTTTGAGAGCGCAACCATCGCCGAGAACAGCAACAGCGGCAAGTGGGGCTACTTCGAGAAGGGCCAGATCTTGCTGGAGAACTGGACGGGCTATGGCAAGGCCGGCATCGCGGCCAGTAACGACACCACCTGGCGCCCCGTTCTGCCGGACTCGGACAAGGACAACTACCGCGCATTCATCCAGATGGCGAAGAACAATGCGACTGGCGCATCTTGGCTCGCGCAGACCGTGACGCCTGAGACGACAGGCCTCTACGCCTTCACCTGCCAGTATGCTACGCGCCATGACTACCATCGGGATGGCTCGCGCATCGGCATCTCCGTGATCTGCGGCGTCGTCACTAACGAGCTCGAAGAGCTGGTGGCGCTCACGGACGACTGCCGCTACCGCAACGTCATGCGCTACGTGCCGCTCGAAGCTGGAAAATCATACACGTTCCTGCTCTACGGCATCGCCGAGAGCGAAGAGGAGGCCAACGTCGATCGCACCATGATCATCGGCTCCTGCTCGCTTGAACTCCTCCCTGCGGCCGACCGCGTGGTCTCCATGGACTATCATCTGACGGGCGACGAAGACTGGTCCGCCCAGACAGTCGCAATCTCCGCCGGCGTGAAAGTCCATCTCGACGGCCATACGCTCAAGATCGGCTACGTCCGCCCCGGCGGCAACGGCGACGCGCCTGAGTTCACCGACGAGACGGAATCGCCCGGCACTGTGCGCGTGACCGTGCCGGACGGGGAGACGCTTCCCAACCCCGGTTGGTGCGTGACGGGCGGCGCTACGCTCGTCAAGGACGGCCCCGGCACGCTCGCGTGGCGCGGCGGCACCGTGGCAGAAGAGTCGCCTATTCTCGTCACGAACGGACTCTTCCGCCTCGACACCTGGCCGATGAATGTCTTTGGCGCCGCCGGCACTTTCACCATCAAAGACAAGGGCCAGTATGACATCCACTTCGGCTGGGGCGACTGGATGGCACCTTCTTACGCCAGAGAGTTCTACATCGAGGGCGAAGGCCCTGATGGTTCGGGAGCCATCGTGAACAACGCAACGATCGGCGGCTCGGCACAGCATTTCTCCACAGTCATGATGACAGGCGACGCGACCATCGGAGGCATCTCCCGTATCGACTTCAGGAGCAGGGGAGGAAATGTTGTCGGCCTCTACGGCACGGACAAGACGCTGACCGTGAAGGGCTGCAAGATTGCGTTCTGCGAAGGCGAGTCCTATCTCAAGTGCAAAGACGTCGTCATCACGGACGGCGGCTCGCTGGAGCCGTGCAACAACGGCGGCATAATGGACATCACGGGCGGCGCCGTCCTGAAGAACGGCGGCATCCTCTCGAGCTGGGCCAACGGGAACACCCAGACGCTCTATTTCCCGGTCACCGTCGGCGAGGGCGGAGGGAAAATCCTCTCGTCCTCATATTGGTATAGAATCTCCGCGCCCATCACGGTGAATGCCGGCTGCACGCTTGACTGCCCTACGGACGGTCCTTGGTACGCCGCCATCACCAACGAGACGGACGCCACGATCAACATCGGCGGCGACTTCTTTGCGGTCGGCGGCATCTTCAGGAACGACGGCACGGTAGTCCACACGGCGAAGAACTTCTATTTCGGCAGCAGAGACGACCAGACGCATCCCTGCCGCGTGGAGAACAACGGCGTGTTCCGCACGACGGGCGGGAACTTCTACTTCAGGTCGGAGAACAGCGCGCACGGCGCAGGCGTCTTCGACCTCGCCGGCAGCACGGCCAGGATGGAGGGCGACCTCTCGGACTTCACGGGCACGATCCGCGTCTCTGGCGGAACGGCGTCGTTTGCCTTCCTTTCCGATTTCACAGGCACGCTCGTTATGGCCGGCGGCGCGGTCGCAACCAGCCTCGGTAGCGTGGTGTGCCCCGTGGTGTTCGATCTTTCGGGAAGGGATACGTCTTTCAGGCTTGACGGAAGCGGCTGGACGACGCTTCCAGAGAACAAGCCCGTGACGATCAACCTCAAGGGCCGCAATCTTTCGAAGGGCGACAAGCTGCTCAGCTGGAAGTCGGTGCCCTCTCTCGTCTTCACGCTCGACGAAGAGACGGCTCAGAGCGGCATCGAGCTCGTCTCCACGCCGATCGGCCTCTACTACGGCGTCAGCGACACCGACGCCATCTATGCCACTTGGACCGGCGCGGCTGGGAACGGCGAATACGGCGACGCACGCAACTGGACGTGCGTGAACAGCGCGAACGAGGTGGTGGAAAACGGCGTTCCAAACTACGAGACGATCGTCACGCTTGGCGCGGACGTGCCGCTCGGCGGCTGGGAGACGTTCGTCTCGAGCGAGCAGGCGGGGCCGATAAGCCTCAATGGACACCGCCTTGTCATCCACGGCGCACCCGGCAGCGAAACCGCATTTCCAATCAGCGACGCCTCCACAGACCCGTCGCATCGCGGCGAGGTGCGCTTCACGCTCGGCGCGGGAACGAACTTTGTAAAGACGGCGGACTTCTCGATTGCCGGAAACTTCTCGCTCGCCGTAGATGGCGAGGGCATGTTCACGTGGAGCGGCGGCGTGCTCGCCGCCGACGTTCCTATCACCGTCTCCGGCGGCACCTTCAAGCTCGGCGTGACGACGGCCGACGTGTTTGGCGCGGGCGGTACGATCACCGTGAACGGCACGGGCCAGTTTGACATCAACTACAGTAAGGGCGGCGGCAGTTCGCCCGTCCGCAGAAAGGCGTTCCGCATCGAAGGCGAAGGCCCGGACGGCTCTGGCGCGATCGTCAACAACGCCACCGGAAACCAATGGGGGTATCATCTTGAACACGTCGTCATGACGGGTGACGCGACGATCGGCGGCATTTCGCGCATCGACTTCCGCGGGAACGGCTACGGCATCGACGGCGCGGGCCATACCCTCACGATCAAGAATCTGGGCTGCATCGCGCTCTGCGGCGGAACGGCGTATCTGAACTGCAAGGATGTCGTGGTTGCGGACGGCGGCATGTTCCAGCCCTGCTCCGGGTGCGTGATGGGCATAACGGGAACGATCTTCCTAGAGCGCGGCGGTATATTGGCTAGCTATTCGGACAAGAACAAGACACAGCAGTTCTCAATGCCCATCATCGTGCGCGAGGGCGGCGGCGTGGTTAGAAGCGACAATTACTGGTACTCCATCAATGGGCCCATAACGGTCGAAAGCGGATGCACTTGCGATTTCCTGACCATGGCTCCTTGGTACTCAGGCGCGATCACCAACAAGACGGGCGCGACGATGAATATCAATCTGAAGTCCGGAAGCAGCACGCCGTACCAGTTCGTTGCCACAAGCGGACTCTTCGTGAACGACGGAACGGTCAACCACATGGCCGGCGAATTCTGGCTCGGCAACCGCAACGGCACTGACAACCCCTGCCGCGTGGAGAACAACGGTACGATTTTGACGAGCGGCGGCAACTTCCATTTCAATGCGAACAGCCACGCTCACGGCACGGGCGTGTTCGAGCTCGCCGGCGGCACGCCGAGCCTTCTGGGCAGCTTGTCTGACTTCACTGGCACAATCATTCTCACGGGTGGCACAGCCTCCGTCAATTCGATCAACACGTTCACCGGCACTCTCTTGCTGCGTGACGGCGAGATGGCGACGTCACTCGCCGGGTTCCCCGGCACGGCGGTGATAGACCTCAAGGAACGCGAACTGCCCTATGACACCGACGGGCACAATTGGCTGACCTTCTCCGAGGGGAAGAGAGTCTTAATCGATGTGGGCGATCTCGATTTGAACAAGGGCGATAAGATTCTTTCCTGGTCTGAACGCCCGACTGCCAAGATCCGCTTCCGTCTTGCGGGCGACCGCAATGGCATGATGATCTCGAAATCGGACGGTCTCTTCTACGAGCCTCAGTCTTGCGTCATCTTTATTAAATGACGACGCGTCTTTTGCTCAGACCTGCTAAGGGATTGTGGGGACAGTCCCTCGCAGGGATTCATCAGCCGGTCCAGAAGGGCCGCGCCCGTGTAGCCGATGCGGTGGATGTGGTGCTTCACGGAGGAAATCGGCACGGCCTGGTTTTCGCAAATCACCATGTCGTCGCCGACGCCCAGCACGGCCACGTCGCCTGGCACCAAGCGCAATGCCCTCGAGCCGCCTGGGGTTGGACGGCGTGAGGAGCAGCAGCACGTTACGCATTTTCTTCATGGGCGCGCATTATAACAGGCCTCATGAAAAAACGCAAGTGCAGATGAAAGATTACAGAAATTACAAAACAAGGAGAGAGGCGTGCTCTACGTGAAACATTTTTCGCGGTGTCCTTGAAAACGCAGGGGAAATTTTAGTATAATATCCACCGTACAGAAAGACTGACACGATGAGAGTGTACCTCGACAACTGCTGCTATAACCGCCCGTTTGACGACTGGCGGCAGATGCGTATTAAACTCGAAGCTCTCGCGAAGCTTACGGTGCAGTTGATGATGTACATGCGCAAGGTTGATTTCGTCTGGTCGAAGATTCTTGACTATGAGATTTCATTCAATCCTGATCCCAAGCGTCGAGTTTCATAATGGAGGCAGGATGAACCAGACAACAGACAATGAACTGTCCGTAAAGTGCATGAACGTGCTGATGAATTCCGTAGGCCCGGTTGACGCGGAACGTTTCATAAGTTTAGTCACGAACGCTGCCTTTGACTACACCGACTGGCAGAAGAATCTTTTTGAAGGCGAGACGCTTGACACCCTGTTTGAAAAGGTCAAGAATTTCCAGCCCGATACGGAGCTTTGTGGACAACCCGTATGACAAGCCGACGTGCAAACAATACACTTTGACGATCAAGGCCAAACCAGAAAACTTGGACACTCCATCGAGTATTGTTCACAAATCTTCATTGCCAACATTGTTCACAAATCACAAATATCAATTGCAGAGCGGATATTTGTATTGGTGGCAATGGTGACATTTGTGAACAATTGAGATTTGTGAACAATCGCAATTGTGCCTACAAGTGTGCAAGTTATTGTTGAGCAACGACTTATTATGCGAGTCCGTCGCCGCGTTTGAAAGACGTATCTGGAGAGAGGTTGATGCTGGGTAGATACAAAGTCGGCTAAAATAGAGTTGATTTGTATGTTTCGGCTGAATAAAACGTCGTTTCCCGCGAGAAGTTCGTTATAACAAGCCAAAACATTCCGCGCCATTGACTTTTGGCAGAAAATAGTGTACTATATTGCCGCTTGCTCAGCGAGGAGGTACAGATGCTCATAGGAAGAGATAACGAAAAGATAGAACTAGAGACCGCTCTTGAATCCGACAAATCTGAATTTGTCGCGGTTTACGGGCGTCGCCGTGTTGGAAAGACTTTTCTGATAAGGGAGGCGTGCAATTATTCATTCGCCTTTGAACATACGGGAGTAAAATCTGTTAAAAGCGAAGACGGGCAGACCTATTTGTCGAAAAGCGACGGAATGAAGTACCAACTTGCAGAATTCGCCGAGTCTCTCCGCAGATATGGGCAGAATAAAATCAAGAGACTGAAAAGCTGGCGCGAGGCATTCCTGAAGTTGTCGGAGCTGCTTGAAAGGAAAACGTCTGGGAGGAAGATCGTATTTCTTGACGAATGCCCGTGGATGGACACTCCGCGTTCGGATTTTCTTCCGGCGCTTGACCACTTCTGGAACGGATGGTGTACAATGCGTAAGGACATTGTGCTGATCATTTGCGGGTCGGCGGCGTCATGGGTCGTCGGACAGATCGACGGAGATGTTGGCGGACTGCACAACCGACTTACGCGTCACATCTATCTCCGGCCGTTCAACCTTGGCGAGTGCAGGCGCTTTGCCGAGGCGAAGGGACTGGTCATGACAAGGACGCAGCTGCTGGAGTGCTACATGATATTTGGCGGAGTTGCATACTATTGGGATTTGCTGCGAAAGGATCAAGGTCTTGCGCAGAACATCGACAGGCTCCTCTTTTCTCGCGGTGGGGCGCTTGCGGACGAGTACAACCATCTTTACAGGGCGCTTTTCAGGAAGCCGGAGCCTTACATGGCCGTGGTTCGGGCGCTCGGCACGAAGAAGTGCGGCATGAACAGGGACGAGATAATTGCCGAGACGGGACTTGTCGGCAACGGCAAGCTGACAGAGGTGTTGAAGACGCTTGAGCAGTGCGATTTCATCAGGGCCTATTCGCTGCCGAACAAAGCCAAGAACGACAGGATATACCAGCTCATCGACAACTTCACGCTCTTTTATTTCAAGTTCATGGATGGCGTGGTCAACCCCATGCCGAACTTCTGGTCTGCTGCCGAGCAGACGCAGAGCGTGCGCATTTGGTGCGGACATGCGTTTGAGCGCGTCGCATTGTTACACATAGACCAGATCAAGGCCAAGTTGGGTATCTCGGGCGTGATCACCAGGGTTTTCGGCTGGCGATACCGCGCTGCGGACGATGGCGACTCGGGGACGCAGATAGACCTGGTGATAGATCGGGACGACCGCGTGACGAATCTTTGCGAGGTAAAGTACCGCAAGGGAGAGTTCGCCATTGACGAGAAGTATGATCTGCAGCTTCAGACCCGGCGCGAGACGTTTATAGAGGAGACCGGAACGACCAATGCCGTTCACCTTACCATGATAACCGTGAATGGCGTTCGCCGTAATTCGTATTGGAACGACATACAGTCCGAAGTGACGCTGGACGATCTCTTCGCATTGTAGTCGCGTTGCCGCGAACCGGTGCGAGGTCACCGACGTGGAGGTAAAGAGCGAGAAGGGCGGACGGTTCCGGCGAATCGTTCTCGCTCGTCGACTAGCGGGAGCGTCCCGTGGGGGTATGTGGGGGCTGTGCCCGAGAAACCCTAATGTTGCCAATGTGGAAGTGTTGTCATTGCCAATTCTAATTCATTCAAACCTGCTAAAGCAGCTTTCTGCGCACAATCACTTTGCAGTGTTGATTTTACCATTCTGAAAATGGTATGATATTCACGCTATGAAAAAGATTGTAGTTTTGGGCTCCACGAACACCGACATGGTGATCGCCAACAAACGCATACCCGTTCCGGGCGAGACCGTGACCGGCGGAAGTTTTGTAATGAACCCCGGCGGCAAGGGCGCGAACCAGGCCGTTGCCGTGGCGCGCCTTTCCGCGAAGAAGGGCGAATGCACGTTCATCGCAAAGGTCGGCGACGATGTTTTCGGACGCGAGACCGCAGGGCGCATGAAGAAGGACGGCATTGCAGCGCACCTCGTGGTGGATGCGAAGGAGCCGTCCGGCACAGCGCTCATCCTCGTTGACGCCAAGGGCCAGAACGTGATTTCCGTTGCGCTCGGCGCTAACGGGACTCTCTTGCCAGCCGACGTGGCGCCGTTCAAGGCGGAGATAGAGAACGCCGCCGCGCTTCTTCTCCAGCTCGAGACTCCGATCGAGACTGTCACGTGGGCGGCAAAGACGGCGCACGATGCCGGCGTGACGGTGATCCTCAATCCCGCTCCGGCGCGCAAGCTGCCCAAGGCGCTCTACGGCCTCGTCGACTGGATTACGCCGAACGAGACGGAGGCGGAGATACTAACCGGCGTGAAGGTGACCGACACGTCGAGCGCGGCGAAGGCGTCCGCGGCGTTGAAGAAGCGCGGCGTCGGCCATGTGATCATCACGATGGGGGCGAGGGGATGTTTCTGCGGCGACTGCGGAAAGATGTTCCCGGCGAAGAAGGTCAAGGCCATTGACTGCGTTGCGGCAGGCGACACCTTCAACGGCGCGTTCACGGTGGCGCTCGCCGAAGGGCAGTCCGTGGCGGATGCAATAGCCTTCGCGCAGAAGGCGTCCGCAATCTCGGTGACGCGCCGCGGCGCGCAGTCCTCTATCCCCTACCGCCGCGAACTCCACTAACCACCTAACCACCTAACCACCTAACCACCTAACCACCTAACCACCTAACAGGAAAAGCCATGTACTACTGCAGCAACTACACACTCGCCGTCGCTCTCTGCGTTGTAACGATGCTCTGCTGGGGCAGCTGGGGCAACACCCAGAAGCTTGCGGGCAAGACCTGGCGTTATGAACTCTTCTATTGGGACTACGTGGTAGGCATACTCGCGTTCTCGCTCGTCATGGGGTTCACGATGGGCTCGTGTGGTGAAAACGCGCAATGGGGATTCTTGGCGAACTTGAAGTCGTCGTTCGGGACATCGTGGCTCTGGCCGTTTGCCTCTGGAATCGTGTTCAACTTGTCCAACATCCTCCTTGCCGCGGCCATCGCCGTGGCTGGTATGTCGGTGGCGTTTCCGGTCGGAGTCGGCTTGGCGCTCGTGGGCGGGACGATTCTCAACTACGCCGTGAAGAAGCAGGGAAGCATTGCGCTGATCGTCGTGGGGCTCGTGCTGATCGTGTCGTCAATCGTCTGCAACGCGCTGGCCTTCAAGGCCAAGCATGGCGACGGCGGGGATCGGTTCGCCGCGAAGAAGGGGCTCGTGCTTGCGCTCCTCGCGGGACTTCTCATGATGTGGTTCTCGCCGCTCGTCAACAAGGTGATCGATCTCACGTTCACCAAGGCCGCGCCAGAAGCCGGCATGATGACCCCCTACACGGGGTTCTTCCTCTTCGCCATCGGCATTTTCGTCTCGAACTTCGTCTTCAACACGGTGGCGATGCGCAAGCCGGTGCAGGGCGAGCCGATCCTCGACGGTACGAAGCGTTACTTTGGCGGGTCGATTCCGACGCACTTGGTAGGCGTGCTGGGCGGCTGTATCTGGGGAATGGGCACGCTCCTCTCGTTCGTGTCCGGAGGCGCGGCAGGTCCGGCAATTTCATACGCGCTCGGCCAGGGCGCTACGCTCGTCTCGGCCCTGTGGGGAATCCTCGTGTGGCGCGAGTTCAAGGGCGCGCCGAAGAAGTCTGGCGTTCTCAATTTCGCGATGATCGTTCTGTTCCTCGCCGGCCTCGCGCTTCTCGTGGCGGCCGGGCAGTGAGTCGTGGTTCGTGGTTCGTGATCCGTGGTTCGTGGTTTGTGAGAGAACGGAGTTTGGTAGGTGCAAGACTCCAGATGCGAAAAAAATAAAGAAAGGAAGATCGGAATGAAAAAGGCAGCAGTTCTTTTGATGTGTGTTTCGGCTATGTTCGCCTGTGCGGCGTATGGCGACGCGAAAACAGAAACTCGAAACGAGAAACCTGTCAAGATCATCTTCGACACCGACATGCTCACGGATTTCGACGACGTGGGCGCGCTTGCGTGCCTCCACGCGCTTGCGGACGCGGGAGAGTGCGAAATCCTCGCCACGATTAGCTCCACACGCGGCAACGCCTCGGTGGGCGCGGTCGAGGTGATCAACCACTATTACGGACGCGGCGATCTTCCCGTGGGCTCGCCGAAGGGCATGGGCGTGATCGGCGCCCACGCAGGCGCCAAGGTGAAGGTCGATCCCAAGGCGCCGCTCGGCGGCAGGACTGGCGGCGACGGCGGGCACTACAAGTACCGCAAGCTGCTTGCGGACTATCCCGGCTGGTACCGCTACGCCGACTCCGACGATGCGCCGGACGCGAACGAGACATACCGCCGCGTCCTCGCCGCGCAGCCGGATGGCAGCGTGGTCATCTGCTCCGTTGGCTTCATCACCAACATGCGCCGTCTTCTCGAGACGAAGCCCGACGCAATCTCTCCGCTTGACGGCAAGGCGCTCGTTGCCAAGAAGGTGAAGAAGTGGGTGGCGATGGCCTGCCGGTATCCCGACGGCAAGGAGTACAATTCGATGTGGGACCACGAATCCTCGCGCATCGCGTTCGAGAACTGGCCCACGCCGATAATCTTCTCCGACTGGCAGTACGGGCGTGACTGCTTCGCAGGGCGTGCGGTGGCGGAGATGAACATCGAACGCAGCCCGGTGAAGGACGTCTTCGCTAACAACATTCCGTCGCGCGACGCAATCCGCAAGGACTCGCACAGATGGCTCAAGAGCGCTTTCGGGATGGGCGGACGCGCCGCGTGGGACGAGACCGCGGTGCTCGTTGCGGTGCGCGGCATAGAGCCGTACTTCAACGCGGAACGCGGCAAGTACCGCATGGTCGGCGACAAGGGCGCCGATGAGTGGGCGCCTGACGCGGAGACGGGTCCGCACACCCGCATCACGGAGCGCATGTCCAAGGCCGAAGTCGCCAGCGTCATCGACGAGCTCATGACGCGCAAGCCGAAGAACGGCCGCAAATAACAAACGGCGGCTGCTTGGCCTTTCGCGCCTTCGCGGCATTTTCTTCCCCGTTCGCTCTGGATTTGTGGTATAATTCACGCGTAAGGAGGAGGAAATGGATCTGACGCTTATTTCGGAGAAAATCCAGGCAGGCCGCGCAAAGGAAGTCAAGGCGCTTGTTCAGCAGGCGCTCGACGAAGGCGTTGATCCGAACAGGATCCTCAACGAAGGGCTGATGGCCGGCATGGCCGTAGTCGGGGAGAGGTTCAAGAACGGAGAGGCGTTTGTTCCTGAAGTGCTTGTGGCGGCCCGCGCGATGAACAAGGGGGCGGAAATACTCAAGCCAGTTCTTGCGGCGGCCGGCGTGAAGGCCTCCGGCAAGGCCTGCATCGGCACGGTCAAGGGCGATCTGCACGACGTCGGCAAGAACCTAGTGAAGATGATGTTGGAGTCCAAGGGGCTCGAGGTCGTGGATCTCGGCACCGACGTGCCGCCCGAAAAGTTCGTGGAGGCCGCGCGCGACCAGAACTGCAGGATCGTCTGCTGCTCGGCGCTCCTTACGACCACCATGCCCGTGATGCGCGATGTGGTGGAGGCGTTCAAGGCGGCTGGCCTCCGCGACAAGGTGCGCATCATGATCGGCGGCGCTCCAATCACCGATGCGTTCTGCAAGGAGATCGGCGCCGACGTGTACACGAGCGATGCGGCGCGCTGTTCCGACGTGGCGGTGGAGTACGCAAGGGAAGCTGCCGATGCTTCTGGAAACATGAAACGGACAATATTGTCCGCAGTAATGGCAGTTGCACCTGAATCTCACGGACAGGGCAGAAGGGCATTCCTCGCGGATGCGGGGCTCGCGGCGATGGCCATTGCGGTAGGCGGGTGCGCAAGCGGCCGCCCGAAGATCGGCGGCGCCGGCGCGATGAGTAACTTTGCGGCGCCTCCGCTCGCACGCATCCGCGTGGGCGTTGTGGGCGTTGGCTTGCGCGGCACATCCGCCCTGAAGCGCCTCGCCTGCATGCCGGGTGTGGAGATCGCGGCGTTCTGCGACATCGACGAGGCGGCCATGAAGAGGAGCCGCGACTTTCTGGCGCTGAAGAAGCTGCATCCGGCGCGCGAGTTTTTTGGCCCGGTGGCGTACAAGGACCTTTGCCAGTGGGACGGCGTGGACGTGGTGTATGCCTGTGTGCCGTGGAAGCTCCATGCGCCCGTTGCGCTTGCCGCGATGCGTGGGCAGAAGCACGCATTCGTGGAGGTGCCCGCCACGATGGACGTGGAGAGCTGCTGGGAGCTTGTGGAGACGAGCGAGGCGACGCGCCGCCACTGCATGATGCTGGAGAACTGCTGCTACGGCGAACACGAGATGCTGGCGCTCAACATGTGCCGTCTCGGGGTGCTGGGCGAGACCGTCTATGGCGAGGCTGGCTACCTGCACAGCGGCAAGACGCGCGGCTTCAAGCTCAGCGGATTCCGCGCCGAGTGGTATCAGGAGCACCGCGGCAACTACTATCCCACCCATGGCCTTGGCCCCGTGGCCCAGTACATGAACATCAACCGGGGCGACCGCTTTGAATACCTCAACTCCATGGAGTCCACATCCGTAGGCGACCTGATCCGCGCGGGAGATGCGCGCTGGAACGGCGAGAACCTGGAGGCGTACAGGAAGTACCTGATCGGCGGCTACAGTTCGTCGCTCATCCACACCGTGAACGGCAAGGTAATCCTGCTCAACCTCTCGTGTCAAGTGCCGCATCCATACAGCCGCATCAACACGATTCAGGGCACGCACGGCGTCTTCATGGACTACCCGCTGCGCATCGACGTTGAGGACGAGCCCGGTTCGGGGCCGCACGAGAAGCGAGACCTCGAGTTCAACGACCGGTTCGACCACGCGCGCACAGCCGCCTATCGCGAGAAGTACCGCCATCCGTTCTGGAAGCAGGCCGGCGAACTTGCGAAGAAGTCCGGCGGACATGGCGGGATGGACTTCCTCATGGACCTGCGCTGGGTCTACTGCCTGCAGAACGGCCTGCCGCTCGACATGGACGTCTACGACCTCGCAGCGTGGAGCTGCCTTTGCGAGATCACCGAGAAGTCGCAGGCCAGGCGAGGCGCGCCCGTCGACATTCCGGACTTCACGCGTGGCGCGTGGAAGACGATGAAGCCGCTTGGCATCGTCACGGTCGACATTGCGAAGATGGGGACATTTCCCGCTTGACAATGGGGAGACGGATCCCATGATTTACGGCCAACGCATTAAAAACGATCCAGGGGCCCCGAAGGGGAAGGATCGTTTTTTAATGCGTCGGCCGTATCCCATGATTTGATGCCTCTTGCAATGCCAACGCGTGGAGTGCTATAATAATCAACATGAAATTCATTCCAGTTCTATCATTCCCCGTGGCCAAGAAACTTGGCCATTCGGTGGGCGAATTCGTGAAGTCGGCGGACCTTCAGGCCGAGACAATGGCGTGGATCGCCCGCAATGCGCCTGTCGATGTGGTGCTTGGTCCGATGGACCTATCCATCGAGGCAGAGGCGTTTGGCGCCACGGTGCGCTTCGGCGACGACGATGTGCCAGCGGTTATGGGCCAGCTCGTTGCGGAAGAAGACGATGTAGCGGCGCTTGCAGTTCCGCCGCCCACGACTGGGCGCCGCACGATGGCCGCTGAGGCGATCGCAAAGGTGAAGGCGATGAACGTGGGCAAGCCCGTCTTCGGCGGAATGATCGGACCTTTCTCGCTCGCCGGGCGTCTTGCGGACGTCAACGAGATGATGTTTCTTCTCATGGACGAGCCTGAGACGGTGCATGCGCTTCTCGAGAAGACGACGGCTTTTCTTTCCGCATACGGCGCGGCGCTGAAGGCGGCAGGAGCGGACGGGCTTTTCATGGCCGAGCCGCTTGCAGGCGTGATATCTCCGGCGGCGCTCGAGGAGTTCTCCGCGCCATATGTGAAGCGGATCAGGGAGGCGCTGCAGAGCGTGGACTTCCCTCTAGTCTATCACAACTGCGGCGGAAACGTCACGAAGGCGGCAGAGGCGATATTCGCGCAGGGCACTGCTGGATGCCACTTCGGAAACGCGATCGATCTCGCGTCCATGCTCGAGAAGGCGCCCGCTGAGACGCTGGTGATGGGCAACGTGGATCCTGTGGCGATGCTGGCGCAGGGAAGCCCGGATGGCATAAAGGCGGCCGTTGCGTCGCTTGTGGAGCGCTGCGGGGCATATCCGAACTTCGTCCTGTCGAGCGGATGCGACATTCCGGCCACCACGCCGTGGGAGAATCTCGAGGCGTTCTTCGCGGCAGCAGGAGATATGCAATAGTGCCTGCAAGCCCCGGAACCGCAGAATGAAGAAACGTCCAAACTTGTAAAAAAAGGTGGTGTGTCATGATGGCGAAAAGTTTCTTTGCAGTTGCCGCGTCCGCGGCGGCGATGCTGGCGGCCAATGCCGAGGGAACAAAGCGTCCGATGACGCTTGTGGTGATGGTGGACGGCCTGCGTGCCGACGCCGTGGAGACTGGCGACATGCCGAACTTCGAACGCCTACGCGCCGGAAAGTGGCAGCCGGGCTACAAGTCGGCTTGGTCCGTGACCGGCGAGATCACGCCAGGCTCGGCGCCTTCGTCAGCTCCGAACCACGTATCCATCGCGACCGGCTACACACCTGCG
>JAEEGH010011161.1_pt1 | contig 20445 bp, 16 predicted proteins | sample 9134181 | NCBI WGS metagenome assembly JAEEGH01 (sample SAMN16246544, study PRJNA631951) | gut metagenome | biome: gut microbiome; feature: rumen; material: DP-attached | host: Bos | place: Iran: Karaj | collected 2018-10
TCGCAGTACTTAAACTGGATTAAACGGCAATCAACGAAAAAAACGATAGACCCATGAAAAAAACAATCACTCTCTGCGTGGCTCTCGCAGCCACATTCATATTCGGAGGCAAGACCTTCGGTCAGAGCTATGAGCTGTATTTCAACGATTCGACCAGTACCGCTTTGAACAATGGCGACACCGTGGAGTACACTCCCCAGAGTTGGGAGCGCCAGATTCACCTAGCTCAGATCAACTTCTTCGTGAAGAACCTGACTGACGACGACCTGCTGACCGACCAGGTGGTCACCGTCATGAATGGCCCCTCCGACATGGAGATTGGCCTCTGCGCCGGCGGAAACTGCCCGATTCCGCCCGCCCTGCCCCCGGCCTATACCGTGGAGGCACACAGGATACATCCTGACCCCATCACGTTAAAGGTACACCTGGAGGACAGCTACAGCGGCTCCGCCATCATCAAACTCACCGTGGGTGTTTCGCCCCGCATCAACCCGAGTGTCACTGCCTTCCTGAAGATAAACTTCGGCACTGCCGGCATCGAGAATGCCCAGCGTCAACAAGTGAAGGTCTACCCGAACCCGACACGCGGCAAGGTAACCGTGGGCGAGAAGGAATACGACCTGAGCCAGCAGCCCGCCGGCATCTACATGGTGCCCTGCGAGAACGGCACCGCCCGCATCATCAAGCTTTAAGCTTCCGGTCGTAGCGGGCTACCTGCCAAAGGTACCACACTAAAAGCGAGAGACAGATGAGTGCCGACGCCGCCGAGAAGAGGCGTATGGCTAGGAGGAAACTGCCCATGGCGATGCCCGCCACAATGGCGCCTACACGAAGCGCCAGCTGCACGAGATAGAAGACGAACTCGGTGCGCTGGGTGGAGAAGACATTGGCTACAAACATCAAGGAATTGGCCGTGAGGGTGAGCCACACCCACGGCAGTAGCGCCTGCACATAGACACCACACCCTTGCCAACGGCTCCCGAAGCCAAAGGAGAAAAGAGGTTCGGCAAGGAACCATGCAGCCACACAGAGCGGTAAGGCCACGGCGTTGACGATGGCCACGAAACGCGTGGTCAGCGGAAGCAACGGCTTGCTGTCGCGCACCGCCTCGGCTCCACGGGCATAGAGCACCCGCTCGAAGGCCGAGCAAAGCAGCAGCACAGGTTGACGGGAAAAGGTAAGAGCAAGGCCGAAGAGACCCACCTCAGCACGGTCGAAATAGATGGCAAGCCAGAGGAAGGGCAGGTTGGCCGAGAAGGTGTTGACGAAGTCCTTGGTGGCCACATAGCGCGGGAAATTGCGATGTGCGGCAGCCGCGGCACGGCGTTCGTCAGCATCCGTGGAAGGCAACTGGAGATGCCGCAAGCCCAGTCGGTAGTTGATATTGGAAGCCGCCTGACCGAGTACCGTGCCCACAGGCAGTCCGGCCGGCGTCATGCCGAGCCAGCCGAGGAGCATCTTCAACAGGGCTCCCGCACCGGCATTGACATTCTCGGAAAGGGCTATCTGCGTATAGCGGTGGAAGCGGTTGTAGAGGAAGCTATAGATGCGGGAGGTGCCGCAGAAAAAGACCATGGGGGGGATGAGCAGCACCATCCAACCCAGCTGAGCGAAACTGCCCGGCAGGGTACCCGTCAGCCAAAGAACCAGCGCCACGGTGAGCAAAGCCAGCGAAACGAGCGTATTGAGACGCAACGCGAAGCGCGCCACAGCCGCCGCCTGACGGTCGTCGGAAGCCACCACCACCGCCAACTCGTACTTGCAGGTGGAGAGGATGATGAGCACCTCGATATAGGAATAGAAGATGTTGAAGAGGCCGTAGTCATCGGGCGAATAGATGCGGGTCAGCACAAAGTAGGCCGCCAGCGCGATAATCTGTGCCAGCACATTGCCGCCCGTCAAGGTAAGGGCCTCTTTCAGTATGCCGTTCCGTTTCATAGTTCGCCGTGATATTTACGCAATACCCACTCGGCCGCCAAGAACAGCACAATTAACGCCAGCACCCAGCCCATCCGAAGCAGTTCGGCATAGCGGGTATGCGTGTGGATGGTGGGCTTGAGCGTCGAAAGTTGGGATTCGAGGGTTGAGAGTTGAGCAGGATAATACATTTCGCCGCCAGTGGTGGCACTAATGGTACGCAGCAGGTTATGGTCGGCCACAAGTCGTCGCTGCTCGAGATTGAGGGCTTCGACCGCAAAACTGCCCTCAGCGGTGAGGCCGTCGGGGGTGACAGCGGTATAGCGATAAAGGCCCTGTGGGAGCACAGGGAGTACCAACCGATAGCCTGTGCCATCACGGAGGAAGGCGTAGTCGGCCTTGACAGAATCACCCGTCAGGCGAAGCGATACCTCGGAGGCGTTGGTAAGTTCGTATGCCTCGTTGTAGAGCTGTGCACGGAGCACCGGAGGCTCGCCTTCGGCATAGCTGCGCCCCGCCTCAACCTGCAGTCGGTCGCGCTGGTGCTGCATGGCAGTGAAGCCTACCAACTGCGACACCAAGCGGTCAAAACGGTCGTGGGAGCCCTGCGAAGCATAGTCAGCCAAACGCCAGCGCCATAGGCCCTCGCCCCAAATAAAGGCTCGTCTGTACTCGCCTTGCGCCGAGGCGGCAACAAGGGGCTGACGAGTGTCGATAGCACCCAGACGGGCGGTGAAGAGCGTCTGCACATCGTCGGAGAGACGTGCCTCGCCGAACGGGGCCGTCAACGGCGGCATGTGCACAATAGCATCAGCATCGGCGGCATCGAGAGAAAAGAGCGAGAAGGACTCCTGCCAAAGAGCTGTCACCTCGCTGCCCTTGTTCACCTTGGAGACTATTTCAAGGCCGGAATGCAAAGCGTTGAACCGGGGCAGGTCAGTCTGGAGTCCGATGACATAGAGGCACGGAAGGCCCGCGGCAAACGAGATGTCGGGGCAATCTCTGGAGGGAAGGTTGTGAAGCACAGCCATGCTATAGCCCTCGTTGTTCCATTTCTTTAAGTCGGAGGTAAGGAATACGGAGACCTCGTAGTTGGGATTGCTCTCGATGGCCCGTTTGAGGGCGGCGATGTCGGGGTGCGGTGCACGGGCAAAGAGCGCCACCTTGCGGCGGGTATCTATCACATCGACGTAGAACGAGAGGTGGTTGTTAGCCTCCGTCAACTCGCCGTCGACAGGTGAGAGATGCACCGTGAAGCGTTGCAGGCCCGGCTCGTCGGCCGACAAGGAGAAAGTAAGGATTTCGCTGAAATTGTCGGAAGAATAGGCGACTTGCTGGGAGAATAGACGCCGTCCGGAGGCATCACTGACGGCAAGTGTGGACTGATGGCCGCGCAGAAGGTCAGCATTGACCGTCACCTCTACAGGGAAACGATTGCCCAGCATGGCGATACGATTGACGTTCAAGCCAGCCAGGGCAGCATCACGGCGCGGCGTGGTATCGCCGAGGGCGATGGTGTAGACAGGTACGGTAAGTCGCTCGGCGATAGTGGCGGGATTGGCACCGCGATTGTAGATGCCGTCAGTGGCCAGCACCACAGCATCAACATCTTCGTGTGCATGCTGGAGAAGGGCATGGGAGATGTCGGTGGCGTCCTTACCTCCGAACGTCTCGTGGGTGATACGGAAGTGCTTCCCCAGATTTGCCATCAAGTCTTCCATCGAGAAAGATGAGTCGGGGCTGTGAAATAATGAAGTAGAAACGTCCTGCAACAGGAGCACATGTGGCTGTTGGCGTTCATGCCGCGTCTGTTTCGCCACCGGCGCCAGTAGCAGGAAGGCGATGGCCGACACGGCGAGGAAGCGCAGGCCTGCTAACAGCCACCGCATCGCACCGCGGAACGGACGCCGTCCGGCGAAATAGAGCACCGCGGCATAGAGCGCCCCCAGCAGGAGGCAGCAAAGGGCAAGGTACCACGGATAGTCTATTATCATCGTTCAGCGATTATAGGGTTAATTGCCATAGACAAGGGTGCTGAATTTGTCACTGCCGAAGCGGTCGGCGGCCACACGCTGCAAGTCGGCGGGTGTAAGCCGCATGATGTCGGCATTCATCTCCTCAAGAGTGTCGACACGGTCGAAGTTGAGGTATGCCTTGCCGATGCTCTGCATCTCGTTACTACCGTTGTCGTTGTTGATGGCCATCTGACCGATAAACTGGCGCTGTGCCTGGCGCAACTGGCGCTCCGACAGCTGTTCTTCGACAATGCGGGAGAGCTCATCCACTATCAAACGTCGGGCCTTTTCTTGAGCGTCGAGATCCACTCCGGCATAGACATAGAACAGCCCCGTGTCGGAGAAAGGCACATATTGCGACTCAATGTTGTAGCAAAAACCGTATCGCTCGCGGATGGCCACATTAAGGCGCGAATTCATGGCAGGTCCGCCCAAGATGTTGTTGAGCAGGGTGAAGGCTGTCTTGTCGGTATGGTAGATATCCGGCGCCTCGCATCCAATGAGCAGATGGGCCTGGTGGGTACGCCGGTGAATATGTCGCTCGAAAGACTTGAAAACAGGCTTCCGGCTGCGGTCGATTGCGGTAGGATGGCTTTCATAACCGCCAAAATATCGCTCACACATTCGCACCAGCCGCTTGAAGTCGACGTCGCCAACCACGCTTATCACCATACGGGAGGGGGCATAGTTGGTGGCCATCTGGTGGCGCAGGCGTTCGGGAGTAAAGTGGCGCACATTGCGCTTGCTGCCCAAAATATTGTGTGAAAGAGGGTGTCCCTCATAGGCCAACTCCTCGTACTGGTCATAGATGAGTTCCGACGGCGAATCGCTGTAGCTGTTGATTTCCTCAATCACCACCTCCTTTTCGCGCTCAATCTCCGCCTCAGGAAACGAAGAGTGGAACAGTACGTCGGCGAAGAGCTCAAGGCAACGGCCGAGATGCTCGGCCAGCGAGGTGGCGTAGACGCAGGTCTCCTCCTTGGTGGTAAAAGCGTTGAGTTCCCCTCCCACCCCGTCGATGCGGTTCAGAATGTGGTAAGCTTTGCGATGCTCGGTGCCTTTGAAGAGAGAATGCTCGATGAAGTGGGCCATACCCTCGTCGGCACCCGATTCGTCTCGGGAGCCCACATTGATGTAGACGCCCGAGTAAATCACACGTGACGGTGTATGACTCAAGATTATCTTTATGCCGTTGGGCAGTGTGTGGTATTCGTACATGTGTTGTCTCTGTATGCAAGGAAGTATGTGCAGAATAGTATGCCTGCTAGGGTGTCGAGGGTGTCTTCTGTGAACATGGAGATGACTATGGTGAGTAACCATGCCACCAGCAGGGGCGACTGACGCCGCAAAGCGGGGCAGGCTCGGCCGAAGGCCACCAGTATGAGGGCGAAGCCAACGATGCCGAGGGCGACCAACAGACCGAGATACTGGTTATGGCTGCTCATCCTGCGGCCCACCAGCTCGCTGTCATTGTCCACCAACCATTGCTGCAAGGCATCCACCGCGTCGCCCGTCCCCACACCAAACCACATATTGTCGCGCACCACAGTGGCAGAAGCGTGCCACATCTCCATCCGCTGCAGCATGGTGAATCCCGACACCGCACGCGTATGTCTGTAGAACTCGCGTTCCAACATCAGCGTATAGACCATCTTGCGCACAGGATTTCTGCTCTCATACACCGGGTTCGCCACTCCGCGCTCAACAGATTCCAACTGGGCATCCGACAACGCCGCCACTCCTGTGCTGTCTTTCGGCAATCCTAATGCATTGAGGTATCGTATCAGCGTCGACTCCACACTATAGCCATTCTCCGTCAGGCTGTCGTAGTCAATCCTGCTGCGCAGGTTCCACTCGGCCCGCAACTCTTGCTTGCACACATAGTTGTTTACATAATTCCCGTTCTCTATCAGGCCATCCTGCGCATGGATATATGGGCGTCCGTTGTCGGTACAGGGGCGTAGCGGCTCGGTGGCCATCGGTACCATGTGATAGTACCGGTGCACTTCAATGCCTACCACCAGCGCAGCACCGCCCACCAGCAGCACCCACAAGGCTATGAGCGGCCAGCGGCGGTAATACACAAGCAGCATCACCAGCGACACCAGCGGCAGTACTACAAATGCCGTATACGAACGTATCAGCAGCAGGAAAGCAAGCATCCACACCGTCAACACCACCGCCAGTATTTGCTGCCGTTCGCGTCCATGCCAGGGTTTCCCGAGCATCTCGCCAAAGGCAAGATATATCAACACACAGCAACTGAGCGCAAAACGTATGTGTGAAATATAGGGTACTATGTCGCGGTAGGGCAACCCCGGGATAGTCATCCACCGCACCAGTCCGATAAACGATACCACCGTCACCGCCAGCGCATAGACAAACAGCGTCATGCGCCGCGCCATGCCGGTCACCGGACGGGTAGTGAGCACCACCAGCGGCACACATAGCAGCGGCAACTTGACCTGAAGCACCGACCAGCCGGCCGGTTGGTTGGATGTCCACAGCATACCGACGAGCAGTAGCAGGTATAGTGCTACGAAAGCTTGCAGCAGGCGACTTTCCTTGGCCATCTGCCACTTCTCACGCCAGCGGCCTTCCAGCAGCCAGTTGGCGCCCATCAGCACCCACACCAGGTTCGAGGCCCACACAGATGTCACCATCGTGCCTCCCAGCAGCGCCAGCAGCACGATGTAGATAGTCCTGTGTACTTTCGCGGAGAACATGCCCTATTTCTTTCCCAATTCCTTGACAGCCTGCAGCACCACCTTGTCGCTCTTCAGCGCCCCCTGTATGCGGCCTTCGTCGTAGTAGTATCGGTTCAACAGCTCTGACTTGAGCATCTCGCACACCTCCTCTCGGTGCTTCTGGAGATCGCCCTCTTTCTCTTTCTCCAATGCTGCCTCCATATCCTTCAGCTGTTCCGCGATGGCACCGTCGTATTTCTCCTCTTTCGCCACCTCGCGCAATTCTTTGATGACACGCTCTGTCACTGTCGAGTAGCTGAGATTCTTCTCCTTCAGGTAGCGGCAGAAGTCGGCATACATTTCGTCGCTTATCTCAAACTCGTCGGCCGGGACAATCTCCTTGTGGCTGCGGTAGTAGTCGGTGGCATAGTCAAACACCAGGAACTTCTGCGCCAGCGCCACGCCGAGATTCGACATATACTCCGGCTCCACCTCCACATCGGGCTCTATGCCGAAGCCGTCGTACACCGTGCGGCCGCCCTTGGTCTTGAAGGCCGTCTTCAGCGAGTCGGGCACCTTCACAGCGCGGCCGTTCTCGTCGCGATGGCTGTAGTCGATAGCCTGTATGCAACGCCCCGAGGGGATGTAGTATTTGCTCACCGTCACCTTCATCTGGCTGTTGTAGGCCATCGGCAGTATGTTCTGCACCAATCCCTTGCCATAGCTGCGCTGTCCAACAATGACGGCTCGATCAAGGTCCTGCAGACTGCCGCTGACAATCTCGCTGGCCGAGGCCGAGTTGTTGTCTATCAGCACCGCCACCGGTATCTCCGTGTCCTCGGGAGCCATGCGTGTGTAGCTCTTGATGTTCTTGCTGGCCACCTTGCCTTTGGTCTCCACCACCAGCGTGCCACGCGGCACCCAGATATTCACAATATCCACAGCCTCGTTCATCAAGCCGCCGCCGTTGCCGCGCAAGTCGAGCACCACGCCCTTCATGCCGGGCTTCTCTTTCTTCAGCGCCACAAAAGCCTCGCGCACATGCTTGGCGGCGTCAGTGGTAAATTCGTCGAGTTTGATGTAGCCGTAGTCTCCCTGCACATAACCATAATATGGCACATTGGGCAGCTTTATCTCGCGGCGCTTCAGGGTGACGTCGAACTCCTTGCCGGCACGCTCCACCGTCAGTGTCACATCGGTGCCCGCTTGTCCGCGCATGGCGCTGCTCACATCAGGCGTCTTCTTCCCCTTGGTGCTCTGGCCGTCCACCGCCACAATGCGGTCGCCAGCCTTCAGTCCCGCCTCGGCGGCAGGGAGTCCCTTGTAGGGGTCGCTGATATAGATGGAATCACCGCGCTGCATGATGAGCGCGCCCACGCCGCCATACTGTCCCAGCAGTTGCAGCTTCACATCTTCCATCTGGCTCTCGGGGAAGTAGTTCGTATAGGGGTCGAGCGAGGCCAACATGGCATCGATAGCCACCTTGATGGTCTTGCCCGGATCCACATCGTCGACATAATTCAGGTTGAGGTTCTTGTATACCGCCGAGAATATCTCCAGATTCTTGGCAATCTCAAAACCGCGGTCCTCCTGCGCCCGCCCGGCGGCTGGCATCAGCACCACAAACGCACAGAATAGTATTAGGAATGTTTTTTTCATCGCACTAAATAAAATTATATGCCTTAATAAACAATGAAACGTCACTTTTATTGTGTCGCCAGCAAACAAAAAAAGGACTCTAATGCCCCTTGGGGGGCAATGGATATTAGCCGTGGGTGCAGCGCAGCGAAACCTACGGTGACAGATGTTAAATCTCCACCATCTTCTTCTCGAAGCCGGTGAGGGTCAGTTCGTCGGGGCTGACAAACCACAGCAGGTCGTTGTGCTGGAAGATGGTATGGCGGTCGGGATTGACGATGCGGCGGCCGTCGCGCTCGATGGCTATCACCATGGCATGGTGTTTGGTCGCCAGAGCCGAGGTGCCGATAGGCAGGCCGCACAGCGGGCCGCCGGCCTCGACATGGTAGCGATACATGTGCATCTCGTGGTCCGAGTGGTCATGCACCAGCATGTCGGCCTCTTTGTCGATGTCGCCCCGGATGGCCGACACCTGCTCCTCGGTGCCAATCACCGTCAGCACGTCGGCCGGCATCATTATCTCGTTCTTCGACGGCATGTCGATAATCTTCTCGCCGCGCTCGATGGTGACGATATTGGCCCCGTAGCGCTCCCTGATCTCTGCCTGCGCAAGGGTCTTGCCGGCCAGAGGCGACGCGGCGGTCATCCGCAGACGCTCCATGGCAAACTCGTTCTCCATGCCCGCCGGGATGTGGAACGAAGCCTGCGCCTGCCGCGAGTTGAAGTTCTTGTTGAAGCTCTCCTCGATGCGGCTGTAGAATCCATCGGCCCTCCGCGAGAAAAGCACAACGGCCATCACAATAATCGCTATCACCAACAGGAAGCCCACGGCCAGGTTCACATAGCCCGCCACCACGATACCCACCGTGAACAGTGCCACGACATAACGCAGCACCAGTATCGGTATCACCACCGCCTGGCTGAAGCGGTAGGTCTCGAACATCTCCTTGATGCGTTTCCGGCTCACGTTTTTCACCGTCACAGCCCATAGGAAGGGCGACATAATCACCAGCGTTCCGGCCAGTCCTATCAGGCGGCTCCATATCTGCGGTATCTCCAGCCGTCCAAACAGCCCGTCGAGGAAGCTGCGCAGCAGCCCCAGCGACAGCAGCGACACCGCAGCCAAGATAACGCCGTAGAGCAGAATATTGGTCAGCTGCTTGCGGACAAACAGCCTGATGGTCGGCCGGTTGTCGTCGCCGCTGTGGGCATGCTCGCTGTACTCTTCGATGTGTTTTTTCAGTTTGGCGGGCAACTTAGGTTCCACCCAGTTGTAGAACGGCGTAGCACCCTTGATCATATAGGGCGTAACGAAGGTGGTCAGTATCGACACCGACACGATAATCGGGTACAGGTTCTCGTCGATGACGCCGTAGCTCAAGCCGAGGCCCGCGATGATGAACGAGAACTCACCTATTTGGCAGAAGCAGAATCCGCTCTGCACAGCCGTCTTCAGCGGCTTGCCGCTGAGCAGCACGCCCGTCGTGGCCGCCGTGCTCTTGAAGAGGATGATGCAGGCAGCGATGACCAGCACTGTCAGCCAGTGCTGTCCCAGCACAGCGGGCTGAATCAACATACCCACCGACACGAAGAACACCGCGCTGAAGAGGTTTTTCAAGGGCGTGATGAGGCGATGGATGACGTCGGCCTCGATGGTCTCGGCCAGGATGGCGCCCATGACGAAGGCACCCAGTGCCGTGGAGAAGCCCGCCTTGGCGGCCAGCACCACCATACCGAAGCACAGTCCCACAGCCACCAGCAGCAGCGTCTCCTCGGTCATATACTTGCGCATCCACCGTAGGAATGTCGGTATCAGATAGATGCCGAATACAAACCACACTATCAGGAAGAACACCAGCTTCACCATGCTCATGGCCAGCTGGCCGCCGTCGAAGGTCTTGCTCACCGAGACGGTGCTCAACACCACCAACAGCAACACCGCGATGATATCCTCCACCACCAGCACCGCCGTCACCGTCGAGGTGAACTTCTGCTGCTTCAGCTTCAGGTCATCGAAGCTCTTGATGATGATGGCCGTCGACGAAATGCTCATCATGCAGCCTAGGAAGATGCAGTCCATGCCCTTGAAACCCAACAGGTGTCCCACCGAGTTGCCTATGAGGAACATGATGAACAGCTCCGTCAGCGCCGTGATGGCACCCGTGCCACCCACCTTCTTCAACTTCTTGATGCTGAACTCAAGACCCAGAGCAAACATCAGGAAAACGATGCCGATGTCGCTCCACACATGCACGTTGGTGGGGTCGGTGATGACGGGGAACCACTCGAAGTAGGGACCTATGAAGAAACCCGCCAGGATATATCCCAGCACCAGCGGCTGTTTGAGCCATTTAAAAATAACGGTGATGACGCCAGCGGTGACCAATATCAGCGCCAGGTCCATAAATATCGCAGGTAAGCTTTCCATCGTCAGCGTTCAGTGTTAAGCAGGTATTACAAAGTTGATTGCTTTCGGCAGGCATTCCACGTCGAAGCGGTTGCCGAGCACAATCTCGCCGTCGGTGGCCACATAGGAGTCGCACATGGGGTCAATCTCGATATGGCGTCCGCGACGGTAAAGCACCAGCTGGCGCAACTCCTCGCGGTCAAGCAACTCGCCGTTCTTGTAGTATTTTATCAGCCGTGCAAAACGCGCTATCGACATAGGCTTCACGGCCATCACCTCCAGCAGCCCGTCGTCATTCTTGGCCCGTGGGGCGCAATGGTAACCGCCGCCGGCATACTGGCCGTTGGCCACCGAGAGCAGCAACGCCTCGCCATCGAACCATACCTCGTCGTCCACCGTCACGCGGCAGCGGTTGTGGCGCCCCGTGGCCAGGCTGGCCACGATACCGGACGTATAGGCCATGCGGCCGCCGAGCACCGGTACCCGCCGCACCTCGGCCATGGTGTGGCACACGGCAGCCTCGAAGCCGTAGTTCAGTGTATTGACGCAGTAACGGTCGCCCACACGCATCACATCCACCGGCGTCGTCGTCCCCTGCACCAAGGCGGACAAATCCCTGAAGTCGGACTCCTGCCAGTAGCGCACAAAGTCGTCACCGCTGCCGCACGGATAGCAGGCCACTTCCACGCTCCCCACTTCACTCTTCCCACTTAACACTCCGCTAACCACCTCGTTCAAAGTACCGTCGCCGCCGCAGGCATAGAAACGCAGTGCCTTGCCCTCGTGCTGGCGGCAACAGTCTGCCACAAAGCGCGTTGCATCGCGCGACGCCGTCGTGCGATACACCTCGCAATCCTTTACCAACCGTTTCGCGGCCGCCTCAATTTCGCCACTCCTGTCCTTCCCTCCGGCACACGGATTCACTACAAAAATATGCCTCATGTAAAACGTTTTCTTAAATTTTGATAACGACGCCCTCCTTTTTTTATTGTACGACCCCTCGTTTTTTGTCCTCGAGACCCCTCCCGGCCCCCTCCTTCCGGTCTGGTTCCCCTCCGGACCCGCTCCGGTCCCCCTCCGCTCCCCCTCCTATCAAACAGGTCGAAATTGGACAGGGGGTGTGGAGGGGGTCAAGAGGGGGTCGGGAGAAGGTGGTGGCAAAACGACAATTGGACACTTTTTTTGTCATAAATATAAATTATTTTGTATATTTGCAAGTTAAACCCCGACATGGATGCAGTTTAAAGACATTGTAGGACAACGAGATGTGATAAACCGGCTGACCGAAATCATCGACAGCGGGCGCGTGAGCCACGCCCAACTGATACTCGGTCCGACCGACGGCGGCAGCCTCCAGCTGGCGCTGGCCTACCTGCAATATCTGGGCTGCGAACACCGTGTGCACTTCGACGGGGACGACTTGCGGGCCGACTCATGCGGCGAATGTCCGCACTGCAAGAAGATGGCCTCGCTGATGCATCCCGACCTGCACTTCGTGTTCCCCAATGCCGCCACGGCGAAGGTGAGTAGCAGCTATTGGAGCGGCGACTTCATGGCCGAGTTCCGAGAGTTCCTGTTGGAGCACAAGGCGTTGGGCACACTGGACGAGTGGTATGCCCACCTGGGGGTGGAAAACAAGCAGGGCATGATACGCGAGCTCGACGCGGCCCATATCGTGAGCGACCTCGGGCTGAAGAGCTACGAGGGGGGGTGGAAGATGATGGTCATCTGGATGCCCGAGAAGATGAACGCCGCCGCCGCCAACGAACTGCTGAAGACCCTCGAAGAGCCTACGCCGCAGACCCTGCTGATGCTGGTGGGCGAAAGCGACGAACGCCTGCTACCAACCATCCGCAGCCGTGTGCAGACGGTGAGGCTGAAAGCGGAGAGCGCAGGGCGCAGCGGAGAGAACCAAGCAGAGTTTGCGGGGCTGCTGGTGGAGTGGCTGCGGATGCTCTTCAAACTGAAGATGCGTGAACTGGCGGACGAGGTGGAGAAACTGGCCGCCATGGGACGCGAGCAGCAGAAGCAGTTCCTCGGCTATACGCTGGGGGTGATGCGCGACTGCTTCCTGAAAAACACCGCCGGCCTGCCGTGCAACATCGGGTCGGGCGACGAGAAATTCGACGCCATGTTTCCCAACATGGTGACAACAAACAACATTGAACTGATAAACAGTGCGCTGAACGAGGCGCTGTTCGCCGTCGAGCGCAACGCCAACGCCAAGATAGCCCTGATGCAGCTGTCGTTCAGCATGAGCAAGGCACTGAAGAAAAGATAAACGAGAACATGGAAGAACCCAAGAACATAGAACCCGAGAAAGAGAAACTACCGGCAACCGCCCTTCCCGACGACGTGGAAGAGGTGGCAAGTGCCGAAGACATAGCGGCATTCATGCGCGAGCGCCGCAAAGCCCGTGAGGAGAAGAAACAACCCATGGAGCGGGAGAACCCCGAGGTGGAGGAGTATCATAGTGAGGAGAACCAACTGGACCCCTACCTCGACCCCGACCCTGAAATACCCTGGGTGAAATACACCGAACCTGCCTTCCTCTCGCGCGGATGCAGACATTGCCCGAAGAGTTATGTGCCCGTGGGCCAGTGCGAGCGGCAGAGCTGTTCGAAAGTCACCTCGACCAACTGGCTGGCCGGCATCCGCCAGCCCACCATGCGGCCGTTCGACTGCGTGGAGGTGCGTTTCAAAAACAACCACAAGGACTTCTACCGCCTGCCCGACGGGCTGGAGGTAACGGAGGGCGACATTGTGGCCGTTGAAGGACAACCCGGTCACGACGTGGGCATCGTGTGCCTGACGGGCGAGCTGTGCCGCCTGCAGATGCGCAAACACCGCATCAACCCCGAGTCGGAGAACATCAAGAAATTGTTCCGTCGCGCCAAAGACACCGACATCGAGCGCTGGGACTACTCCATCCGCGAAGAGCATAACGCCTTGATTAAGACCCGTAAGATAGTGGGCGACCTCGGGCTGGACATGAAGGTGAACGACGTAGAGATACAGGGCGACCACTCGAAGGCCATCTTCTACTACACCGCCGACGAGCGCGTGGACTTCCGCGAGCTCATCAAGGTGCTGGCCGACGAGTTCCATCTGCGCATCGAGATGAAGCAGATAGGTGTGCGTCAGGAGGCTGGCAAGGTGGGCGGACTGGGCACCTGCGGCCGCGAACTGTGCTGCGCCACCTGGCTGACCACTTTCAAGAGTGTGACCACTAGCGCCGCCAAGATGCAGCAAATCATGCCTAACCCACAGAAACTGGCGGGCCAGTGCGGGAAGCTGAAGTGCTGCCTGAACTTCGAATACGAGGTCTATGCCGACGCCATGAAGAAGTTCCCGCCGGCGGGCCATGCCTTGCGTTTCCAGAAGGGACTGGCACTCTACAAAAAAACCGACGTCTTCCGCGGCATCATGTGGTATGCCTACGAGGGCGAGAACGAACTGATTGCCGTGAAGGCCGAAGACGTGAAGGCCATCATGGAGATGAACCGCAACCAGCAGTACCCCGAGAAACTGGAAGACTACCAGGTGGAGCTGATGTCGACTTCGGCATTGGCATCGGAGGGCAACAGCGAGGAGATTGAGCGCGAGATAGAACGCCTGAGCGAAGGCGGCAACGGCGTTGTCGGTCAGGAACAGGAACGTCCGCAACGCGAACAGCGCGGAGAGCGGCGCGAACGCGTCGACCGCGGAGACCGTCAGCAGCGGGGTGAGCGCCGCGACCGCGACCGTCATGCCCGCGACGAACGCCACAATACCCAGAAGATACGCCAACAGAACCAGCAAAAATCAGAGAACAACTCCCGCGAACGCAAAGGGGGGAAGCCCAACCAGGGCGAGAACCGCGAACGCCGTAGCGGCGGGAACAGAGACCGCAGAAGCCAATGAAGCAACTGATGACAATACTGGCTGCAGCATTTGCGCTGGCAGCATTTACCGCCTGCGACGGAAGCGTGTACTACGACCGGCAGCAGAACGTGGACGAGTGCGGCTGGCTACCCACCGACAGTGTGTGTTTCGATGTCGAGGCCACCGATACCGTTACCCCCTTCAACTTCCTTATTGAGGTGCGCAACAGCATCAGCTATCCCTACAGCAACACCTTCCTGTTCATCCGCACCACCTTCCCCGACGGCAGCTACGCCCAGGACACCATGGAGTATCCGTTGGCGGACCCCACTGGGAAATGGTACGGTAAGCGAGCGGGCCGCTATGTTGACACACGCTATTACTTCAAGCGCAACGCACGCTTCCCGATGGAGGGCGTCTACCACTTCGCCGTCACCAACGGGATGCGCGACAGCGCCATCGCCGGCCTGAAGGACGTCGGCTTCCGCGTGGAATTCTGCAACCTGAAATAACCAACGATATGGCCAATAGCAAACAAGAAAAACCCAAATATATCAAAGTCATCTGGTGGGTATTCGGAGGACTGTGGGCCTTCATATTCCTCTTCTTCACCCTCCTCTCGCTGGGATGGCTGGGCTTCATGCCCTCGTTCGAGGAGCTGGAGAATCCCCGCAGCCTGCAAGCCTCCGAGGTGCTGGCCGACGATGGCGAGGTGCTGGGTTTCATCGGCCTGGAGAACCGCTCCAATGTCACCTACGACCAGATTTCGCCCAATCTCATCAACGCCCTCATCGCCACCGAGGACGTGCGCTTCTACAATCACTCGGGCATCGACTCCCGCAGCCTCTTCCGCGTGCTCTTCAAGACCGTCATAGGCCGCCATGGTTCGTCGGGCGGCGGAAGCACCATCACACAGCAGCTGGCCAAGAACCTCTTCCCGCGCGGACACCGCAGCAAGATTGGCGTGGTGTTTGTCAAGTTCAAAGAATGGATAGTGGCCGTCAAGCTGGAGCACAACTATTCCAAGCAGGAGATACTGGCCATGTACTTCAACACGGTGGACTTCGGCAGCAACGCCTTCGGTATCAAGACGGCCTCCAAGACATTCTTCGACAAGACCCCCGCCGAGCTGGACGTGGACGAGGCCGCCGTGCTGGTGGGTCTGCTCAAGGCACCTACCACCTACAGTCCTGTGCTGCATCCCGACCGCGCGCTGGAGCGCCGCAACACCGTGCTGTACCAGATGAACCGCTACAACTACCTGAGCGACGAGGAATACGAGCAGTATAAAGCCAAGCCGATAGACATGAGCAACTACTCGCCGCAGAGCCACAACGACGGACTGGCCACCTACCTGCGCGAGTACCTGCGCGGCTACATGAAGGAGTGGTGCAGCCACCACCGCAAACCCAACGGGGAGCACTACGACGTGCACCGCGACGGACTAAAGATCTACACCACCATCAACACACGGATGCAGCGCTATGCTGAGCAAGCCGTGCGCGAGCACTTCAGCAAGGAAATCCAGCCCGCATTCGACAAGGAATTGAAGAGCCGCAAGGGCAACCCCTTCTGCGATATCAGCAAGGACCAGCAGGAGAAATTCCTCACCCAGGCCATGAAGAACAGCGACCGCTACCGCAACCTCAAGGCCGAGGGCTTAAGCCAAAAGGAAATCCGCGCCGCATTCAACCAGAAGACCTCTATGCGTGTCTTCAGTTGGCGCGGTAATATCGACACCGTCATGTCGCCGTGGGACTCGCTGATTTACTGCAAGCGGTTCCTCAACGCCGGCTTGATGTCGGTCGAACCCGGCACGGGCCACGTCAAAGCCTATGTCGGCGGCATCAACTACCGCTTCTTCAAGTATGACAATGTGCAGAGTCACCGTCAGGTAGGCTCCACCTTCAAGCCTTTCGTCTACACCATGGCCCTGCAGGATCTCGGCATGTTCCCCTGCACGGAGGTGCCCAATTCGCAGGTGTGCTTCGAGGTGTGGAACAAGCCCGACTGGTGCCCCAAGAACTCGACCCACGAGCGTGAGGACGAGATGGTGACCCTCAAATGGGCGCTGGCCCACTCGGTCAACTGGGTGTCGGCCTACCTCATGAAACAGGGGTCGCCCGAGCAGGTGATTGATATCGCCCGCAAGATGGGTGTGCGCAGCCCCATTGACGCCGTGCCCGCCATCGCTGTCGGCACACCCGAAATCACCGTCTATGAGATGGCCGGAGCTATGGCCACCTTCGCCAACAAGGGCGAGTATGTGGAACCCATCTTCGTCACCCGCATCGAGGACAGCAAGGGTATGGTCATCGAGCGCTTCACACCGCAGCGCAACGAAGCCCTCGATGAGAAGACCGCCTACATGATGATCGAGTTGATGAAAGGCGTGGTGCAGAGCGGCACCGGCGTGCGCCTCAACTACAAGTACCACCTCGACAAATACTCCACCTCCATCGCAGGCAAGACGGGCACCACCCAGAACAACTCCGACTGCTGGTTTGTGGGCATCACGCCCAAACTGGCCACCGCCGTATGGACAGGCGGCGAACTGCGCTCCATCCACTTCCGCAACATGACCTACGGACAGGGTGCTGCTATGGCACTGCCCATCTTCGGCTACTACATGGAGAAAATCTACAAGGACAAAGATCTCAACTTCTTCCGCGGCGATTTCGACCGTCCCTCCGTGCCCATCGAGATGGACTGCTCCAACTTCCAGCATGAGATTGAAAATGAAGGCTTCGACTGGGACTTCTAACCTTCTGGGAATGACCTTGGCGCAGCTCCAGGAGCTGTGCGCCGGACTCGGTTTCCCTCGCTTCACCGCCAAGCAGATATGCGACTGGCTCTACCGCAAGCGTGTGGACAGCATCGACGCTATGACCAATCTCTCCCTTGCCCAACGTGCCAGCCTCAACGAGATAGCTTATATCGGCCGCGAGACGCCTGTGCGCTGCCAATGCTCGACCGACGGCACCAAGAAGTATCTCTTCGAGCCCGGCATCGAGGCGGTCTTCATCCCCGACGACGACCGTGCCACCCTCTGCGTCTCCTGCCAGCGGGGCTGCAAGATGGGTTGTCGCTTCTGCGTCACCGGCCAGCAAGGCTTCCACGGCCATCTCTCCGCAGGCGACATCCTCAACCAACTGTTTTCCATCCCGGAGTTCGAGCGGCTGACCAACGTCGTCTTCATGGGCATGGGCGAGCCGATGGACAACCTCGACGCCGTGCTCGACGCCTGCTCCGTGCTGACCTCCGATTGGGGTCTTGGCTGGAGTCCCAAGCGCATCACCGTCAGCACCGTGGGCATTATCCCCGGCCTCAAGCGTTTCCTCGACGAGAGTCAATGCCACCTCGCCGTCAGCCTGCACAACGCCGTGCCCCAGGAACGCCTGCAGATGATGCCCGTGCAGAAGGCATTCCCCCTGAGTGAAGTGCTTGCACTGCTAAGAAAATACGACTGGAGCGGCCAGCGCCGCCTCTCGTTCGAATACACCATGTTCCGCGGCATCAACGACGACCTGGAACACGCGCAGAAACTCGTCGACGCCCTGAAAGGGCTCGACTGCCGCGTCAACCTTATCCGTTTCCACGAATCGCCCGAGGCTCCCTACAAGACCTCCATGCCCTCGACCATCCTGGCGTTCCAGAATTACCTGAACGGGCATGGCGTCATCTGCACCCTCCGCGCCTCACGCGGACAGGACATCGACGCCGCTTGCGGCCTCCTCGCAGGCAAAGCTTAATCCTCGTCCATAAGGGCGCCGAGGTTGAAGCTCAAGCCCCCATAGGCGGCGTGCGTGGTATAGACGCCATAAATGCTCACCCACTTGACAGGCGAGATGACCAATCCGCCGCCGAAATGCCAGTAGTGACGCGCCGGCCCCACCTTGACATAGTCGTGGTACATCTGGCCGCTGTTCTCGTTCACCTCGACGTTGACGGTGGAGAAGTCGGTATAGCCGGAGGTGACGTGAGTGTGGCCAATGATAGGCATTATGCGTAGCCACGACAGGACAGGAATCTGGTAGCCGAGACTGATGGAAGTGGCCGTCGAATCAGGCACCATGGCGGCAATCCCCACGTTGACATGGTTGTCATACTTGTACATGGGGCCAGCTGAGACGAAGTCGAGATAGGCGCCCCAGGCGCTGAGACTCGCACCGAAACCGAAATCGTGGAACTGTGTACCTAGCCCGGCAACGCCCAGGTTGATGCCAATCTCATATCGATGTACGTTGTTTCTGAAATCAAACCACTGTGCGTTGGCACTCATGGCAACAGCCATCATGGCTGCAAGAATGAATACAGTCTTTTTCATAGTGTTATAGTATTTAAATTACAATTCACGGACAGGAAACTCGAAGTAGGTGTCGGGATAAGGCTCGTCCTTCAGGGTAAAGTGCCACCACTCGCAGTCGTAGGGCTTGAAGCCGTGACGCAGCATAGCCTCACGGAGCAGCATGCGGTGGGCAAACTGATCGGCGGTGAGCGTATCATTGGGACGGTAGATGCCCGTCTCGGGGTCGCCGCCGCAGTCGGGATGGCTCTCCTTGCCAAACCAGTCAAAGGTGCCGCCCATGTCCAACTCCTTCTCGGTGCACATGTCAAACAGGGTGAGGTCCACCGTCGCTCCACGCGAATGGCCGCTACGCGTAGCAATATATTCCTTGATAAAGAGGCTGTCCTTCATCTCCTTCGGGTAGAAGTACTGCTTCATCAGCGTGTCATCGAGGTCTTTGCCCCAGCGCACGAAGTGATCCACACCCATCTGCGGCCGGTAGGCGTCATAGATTTTCACACGGTAGCCCTTCGCCTTGACGTCGTCACTCACAGCACGCAGGGCCTCGGCGGCTTCGCGGGTGAGCAGCGCCGTAGGCTGTTCGTAGCCGGCGATGCGAGCGCCCACGAAGTTGTAGGTGCCGAAGTAGCGCACCTCCAGTATCGCGTCGGGCACCACGTCGGTGATGTTCACGAATCCGGCGGACCCGTCGTCCGGTCCTTGCGTTTTCTTCTCGCTGCACGCCGTCAGGGTGCCCAGTGCCACGGTCGCCGTCAGCGCCGCCGCCATCATAATCTTTTTCATTGCTATCATTGTTTTATGTTTGTCCTTTTTCGTTGTTTCACCAACAATATGACCGCCCAACCCAGGCTCACGCCCAGGAAGTTGGCCACCAAGTCGTTCACATCGAAGCCGCGATAAGGCAGCAGCCACTGCCCGCCTTCGGTCAGCAACCCCACCGCCACCGCCGTAAGCCACACCGCCCATTTCCATCCGTGGGCGCCGCCACTCCCTTTCTTCCCGAACAGGTCCATCAGGAACAGCGTGCAGGGCAGGAATACCGAGGCGTGGAGCAGGTGGTCGGCTCGGAGGCCGAGGATGTAGTTGTCGAGCGGTATGCCTAATCCATTCAGCGGCGCCCACATCAGGAACGCCAGCCCCGCGAAGTACCACGGCCGCAACTGCTTCCGGCCCCTGCGCCCAAGCCAGCGGGCCGCCCAGTTCTTCCTCCGCTTCCGCCGCAGCGCGCGTCGGCTGGCACATTGCCAGGCCTTGCCGTCGGTTCCGCCGAGGCGTTCCACCTCGACCAGCACCGCCAGCACATCCTCACGGCTCGCCGTCTCCTTGCTGTAGCAGTTGTCGCCCTGCAGGGTGTAGCGGTCGCCGTCGACAGCCACCACGCGGTGCAGCAGGTGCTTCCCATCGCAGCGGAACAGCACCACGTCGCCCACCTTCGGAGCCTCCGCCACAGGTGCCAGCGTCAGCGTGTCGCCTTCGCGCAGGGACGTCAGCATGCTGCTGCCCTTAAGCGTCAGTTTCACCCGGTGCCTTTCCCGCAACTGCTCCTCGACGGCAGCGAAAAATATGCTGTTCTCGGCAATCATCGTTCCGTGCTGTATATGGTGTCGT
>JAEEGH010011162.1_pt1 | contig 20444 bp, 20 predicted proteins | sample 9134181 | NCBI WGS metagenome assembly JAEEGH01 (sample SAMN16246544, study PRJNA631951) | gut metagenome | biome: gut microbiome; feature: rumen; material: DP-attached | host: Bos | place: Iran: Karaj | collected 2018-10
CGAGCAGGATGGCGATGCGTTCGCGGGCAGTCATTTTGCCCTTTGCATGTTGGGAGTCGATGCGCTTCTGGCCGCCACCGAGACGGGCCTCACCGCGCTTCTCCAACAATTCCTGGATTTTCTGTTCTATTAACATATTGAGATTGTTTTAATTGATGCAATATATATTGACTTCGAGACCTCGAGCCCTCGGGACTTCGAGGATTTGTGTCTCGCAGCCCCGTATTCTCGCAGTCCCGCCGTCTTACTTATTCTTGTTCTCGCAGAGTTCGGTCAGCACACCGAAGGTCGATTTCGGATGCAGGAAGGCGATGCTCAGGCCTTCGGCACCGTCACGCGGGGCCTGGTCGATGAGACGGATGCCAGCTTCTTTGGCTTCTTCGAGATGGCCTTCAAGGTTCTCGACGGCGAAAGCGATGTGGTGCATGCCGCCCTTGCCGTTGTTCTTCTCGATGAAAGCGGCGATGGTGCTCTCGGGGCAGGTGGGCTCCAAAAGTTCGATTTTGGTCTGACCGCAGCGCAAGAAAGCGGTTCTCACTTTCTGGTCGGCGACTTCTTCAATGGCATAGCACTTGGTACCAAGCAGTTTTTCAAAGAAAGGAATGGACTCGTCCAAGCTTGTGACGGCGATTCCAATGTGTTCAATGTGAGAGGGTTGCATAACTTATTCGAATAAATGATTGTTAAAAAACGCGTGTTTTGATATCGGATGCAAAGGTATAACAATTATTTGGGGTTTGCAAAGGAAATATTATGCCTTTCCCCTAAATATTTTTATTGATAATCCTATAGAAAAACAGGATTTCAGTATAACTTAGTTTGCTAATAAGCCCAGCGAGTTGAGATCGTTCGCAAAATCGGTGGAGAACCTATCTGTCGCTTCAGGATTCATGTGCACCGAAACGCAAAAATTCAAGGTGTCATCACACAATGGATAATTCTCGGTATAGTTCAAATACTTAAAGCCGAATTTTTGGGCAATACTATCAAAATAGTCATTGACCATATCCAATTTTTTCACTTTTTTGATTGTTTGGGAATAAACGGGAGTATTCACTAGCAACACATATACTCCGTCGTTTTTGCATTCAAGTAGATAGTCTTCGAACAAGGCTATAGCATCTTCGTTCATCATACTTGATATTGAATCCATTGCAGCAGCATTTTTCCCGTTCCATTTGCCTTTCTCAGGGCTAAAGCCTTTATATGCGGGTCTTTCAACATAATGCCTGATATGCAAAAACTCAAGTAGACCATCTTTGATGACCTTTTGATAGCCATTGAACCTAAACAACGGGCAATACAATTCCCAAAAGCCGTAGCCAAGTTGTCTCAGCTCTTTGCGCATGAACTTGTCATAGACTGTTGGGAAAAACCGTTCGGAATCGTGTTGGTGTCGGATGTCATATTCCATATTCAGCGTCATGAAATCAACCTGCTGAATGATTATCTTCGGTGTTCCGTTGTGTGCTTTATAGCATTGATATTCAGAAATTTGTGCATTGATTGGATAACCACCCAACCCCAAATCATAAGAGTTTACGTGACAAACGGAGTCGATAATCCGTGGGTTGAAATGCGAAAAACCTCTTGAATTACCCATTATGAGCACCTCGTTTTCCAAATTTCCTTTAAAAATGTCATTGAATACCTGGTATCTATAACAATCCGTCCGACGAAGGCCCATGCTAATCATGTAGTCCAAAGCGATGGCAATAGACAAAACCAACAATCCAAAACCTAAACATTTAACAACGAACTTACGCATAACTCAGAATTGGAAATAAATGAAATTGGTAGCAAGGCCTCCAAATGCAAAAAGGACAAACAGCACAACAAGGTAGATAGCCCACCTCAAATAACTTTTTTTGATTGATGACAAGTCCAACATAAATGTCTTATTGCGCTGAACCCATTCCACAACAATTAGCAGTAGAATATTCAAGCCCAATACGGTATAACCTTTTGCTTCGGGCAAGGTGAAAAGACTACGATTACAGATTCCGCAGATATACTCCCAAGCTTGTCCGATGCTCTCTGCCCTGAAGATAATCCATCCGATGACCGCTAAAAAGAATGTCAAAAGCATTTGCCCTAATTCTTTGAATGTGGGCAACCATCTTCCTTCGGCTACTTGATTTGTGTATTTGCGGTTATTACCTGTCAATATCAATGGCAGGAACAAAATGGCATGATATGCCCCCCAAGCGATGAATGTCCAGTTGGCACCATGCCAGAAGCCGCTCACGAGGAAAATGATGAACGTGTTTCTGATGACCTTGGCTTTTGATACACGGCTTCCGCCTAAGGGGATATAGACGTAGTCGCGGAACCAAGTCGTTAGCGAGATGTGCCATCTGCGCCAAAACTCCGCGATGTCACGGCTGAAATACGGCACATTGAAGTTGCGCATCAACTTGACACCGAACAGTTTGGCCGTACCTATGGCAATGTCCGAGTATCCGGAGAAATCACCGTAGATCTGGAAAGTGAAGAAGATGGCAGCAAGGAGCAGGGTGCTTCCGCTTTGTCCTGTATAGTTGGAAAACACTTCATCCACATACACCGCACAATTGTCCGCTATCACGATCTTCTTGAACAAACCCCAGAGAATTTGACGCATTCCGTCAACAGCAGTGTCATAATCAAACTCACGCTTCTTCAGGAACTGTGGCAGAAGGTTCGTCGCCCTCTCGATAGGACCAGCCACCAACTGCGGGAAGAATGAGATGAAGGCGAAAAAGGCGATGATGTCTTTTGTCGGCTCTATCTTGTCTCGGTAGACATCAATGGAGTAGGAGAGTGCTTGGAAAGTATAGAACGAGATGCCTACAGGGAGTATCACCTTTAATAATAAACCATCCGTGGAGATATGGAACAGTTCGGCAAACTCGGAGACGAAGAAGTCGTAGTACTTGAAGAGTGCCAGAATGCCTAAATTAAGGATAATGTTCAGCCACATCCAAGTCTTGGCTTTTTTCTTTGATTCAGCCTTTCCGATAAGCAATCCGCTGCCCCATGAGCAGAACGAGGTGAAGGCGATGAGCAGCAGGAAGCGCCAGTCCCACCATCCGTAGAAGACATAGCTGGCCACCACAACGAAAGCGTTCTGCAACCTCAATTGGTGCTTCGACTTGCTGATGAAGCGGTCGAACACAAACCAATAGAGCAGAAACACTATCGGCAAAAATATCGCAAACTGGATGGAGTTGAAAAGCATATTATAATCCAAAATCCTTTTTCACACGCAAAGCAAACATATCGGCACCTATGGAATTCAAGTGGGAACAATTAAAATAAATCGAATCTGCCCGATAATCTTCATCTTGCAGATAATCAATATATTCTACGGGATACTCTGAACGAACATTTTCAATTATCCCATGCAATATGTCAAGACCTTCCTGCCTAACATTGACAATGTATGAATCATGGCATGGGGGTGTAACGACTATAAGACGCACCTTATGAAGGTGACACAACCTTGCCATGTCTTTTAAATAACTCGTGAATTCTGCTATCTGTTCATTGGCGTATTCATTGTAAATCACATTGGGATCTATATTGTGTTCTGTTTGCCAAATGGAAGATTGACCATCAACACGTTCATAGCCTAATGAATCGCATAAAAGATTGTCTTTTAAGGTATGATAGTCAATGTAGCCTCTATATAGGCCAAACCAATGATTTGAATTGTCATCGTATCGAATATGCATGAATTTCTCATACTTATACTTTTCGTGCTCGTTATTGTCTGAATTAGAATAATGGTACGACCTGGAAAACGGAGGATTATAGCCCATCCCGAAGACTACCTGTTTTAGTTTGGGCATATCGGTAATATACTTTTCCAGCAATTTATCGTCATAATAAATCCATCGGGAAGAATTTGCCAAAGTGAACGTTCCTTCTCCCATTAAACTTGGATTAATAGAATTCTCCATGTAGGAATCACCCAACAACAGTGTCACCAATTCTTGACGATGGTTTTCCATATACCAATACTTGTAGGAATAATTATTGTCAACTATTGGCTGATAAAACTCCACAGCGCCACAAAACACTAAAAAAGAAATGCCTCCTATTATTATAGCCAAAAGAAACTGTTTCATAGTAATTTCATTTTAGAATTGAAAATAAATAAAGGACGCATGCTTCCCTCCATAAACAATCACTAAGAGCAACAATAAGGCGTAGAGTATAGGTCTAAGGTATTTATTGTGAAGAATGTGCAACTTGTCTATTCCTTCAAATCCATGTTGTTTGCTGCGCTGTAACCATTCAACAACCAACAATATGATAATGAATAAATTAGTAGGCCACATCTCCGGCAAACTAAAGAAACGGTATAGGGCGTTAACTGTTCCGAATTGTAACATTCCCTGAAAATACGCCCAAGCTTGACCAATGCTCTCCGCCCTAAAGATAATCCATCCAAACACCGCCAAGAAGAATGTCGAAAGCATTTGCCCAACTTCTTTGAGTGTAGGCAAACAACCTCCTTCGGCCACTTGATTAGTGTATTTGCGGTTCTTGCCAGTCAGTATCAAAGGCAGGAAAAGGATGGCATGGTATGCTCCCCATGCAATGAAAGTCCAGTTGGCTCCGTGCCAGAATCCGCTCACGAGGAAAATGATGAAAGTGTTCCTTATGACCTTCGCTTTTGATACTCGGCTTCCGCCCAAAGGGATGTAAATATAATCGCGAAACCAAGTCGTCAGGGAAATGTGCCATCTGCGCCAAAACTCCGCGACATCTCGGCTGAAATATGGCAAGTTGAAGTTCCTCATCAATTTAATTCCGAATAGTTTGGCTGTTCCAATGGCAATGTCAGAGTAACCAGAAAAATCACAGTAAATCTGGAAGGTAAAGAAGATGGCAGCAAGGAATAAGGTGCTGCCGCTTTGTACTGTATAGGTTGAGAACACCCGGTCGACAAACATTGCGCAATTGTCCGCCACCACCATTTTCTTGAACAGACCCCAAAGTATCTGCCATGCTCCATCTATTGCAATGTCATGATCAAACTTTCTTCTTTTCAGGAATTGAGGGAGAAGGTTCGTTGCTCGTTCGATGGGACCTGCCACCAATTGCGGGAAGAACGAGATGAAAGCGAAGAAAGCCACAATGTCCTTTGTCGGTTCAATTTTGTCTCGGTAAATATCTATGGAATAGCTTAAGGCTTGGAATGTGTAAAAAGAGATTCCTACAGGGAGTATCACTTTCAGCAGCAAGCCATTAGTGGAGATATGGAACAGCTGAGCAAACTCTGTGACAAAAAAGTCGTAGTACTTGAAAAGAGCCAGAATGCCTAAATTCAGGATGATGTTCATCCACATCCATGTCTTGGCCTTTTTTTTTGACACTGCTTTTCCTATAAGCAAGCCGCTGCCCCATGAGCAGAACGATGTTAAAGCAATTAGCACTAGAAAACGCCAGTCCCACCAGCCGTAAAACACATAACTTGATGCCACAATGAAAGCATTCTGCAACCGCAACTGGTGTTTCGACTTGCTAATGAAGCGGTCGAAGACAAACCAATAGAGCAGGAAGACTATCGGCAAAAAAATCGCGAACTGGATGGAGTTGAAGAGCATTTATTCACTATTTTACTATTGTTTTGAGTGAAATTGGCTGCAAAAGTATGCAAAAAACCAATAAGGCACAAAGCTAATTGTTACAATAGTCTATCGCATACTGCAATTGTAACCCATCTCGTACGACATGATCAGCGAAATATATGGCCCCTTTGGTGTTTAAATGCTCCAAATCACCATAATAAGTTGAATCAGGAACTTCAAAGCGACTGTACTCAGCCACAAGTGTACTATCTCCTAAAGCAGAACAAATCAGCTTTCGATAGCCCTCGTCGCTCACTATATCCGGGATTTTATATGTTGGAGTATTAAATATAATAAGTGTTTGACCATGAGCGTCACAGTATTCCTTTATCTTACAAAGATTGTTGATTTGATATTTGAAATGTGTCTTAAGATACTCTTCGGACAATAAACCTTGGTCATCAAATTCCTTTGCACGTTCAATGACTAAATTGATATGATCATAGGCAATGGGATTATTGATTTCATTAAAACTTTGAGCTTTAAATCCTCCATCAATGTTTTTGAGCCCATCAAAATATTTGTAAGGGAAAGAAACAAGGACATATTCCCAATAGTCTTTATAAGGTTTATAGTTCTCAAAAAAAGTAGGATAAGTTAGCACATTTCTTTTTTCTTCTGCCCATTTTAGAAGCACCATAGACATGTCCACCTCGTCATAAAAATAGACTAATGACAACAAACCCGCAGAGAGAATGACTGTGTCAGGTTTGTTTTCATTAAACTCGGTCGCCCATTTCAGATTGTTCAGCGCTCCACCAAAGGTCATGGCAGAAGCACAGAGATTCTTCGAACCAGGGATAATACTGTCATTCCAATCAGTCATTCCTACTGACCCGCCCAAGACAACCGTATGTATTTCCTCGCCAAGTACATTCCTTTCCATGATATGCGGTGCTACTAGAATCCAGGCTAATCGAATAAAAGCTATAGCCAAGATAAGAAACAGCCAGAAAAAACAAAAGAGTTTAATAAACCTTTTCATAGACATTGAATTAGAATTGGAAATAAACAAACTCTGTGTTAGCGCTTGCGCTAAATATCACAATGGCTAAAGCCAGTAATATATCGAGGAAGACAAGCCTAAAGGTTTTGCTAGAATAATCTTTAGACACGCGTTGTATGGCAAATTCTTTATTCCTTGTAAACCATTCCACGACCAACAGTACCACAATAGATAAGATAGAATACCAGGAAAGCATTGACAAAGGATTGACAAATGACCAATCTCCTTTAATCATGCATTTGAAAAGTCGGATAATGGAGGGTACACCTGCAGAGAAAATGATAATATGGCCAAGTGCCATCAGTATATGGGTCCCGATCATCCCCAATAAGTCCTTGAACTGTATGCAACCCCATCGGCCTGGTTTGAGTTTTTTGTTCTTTCCAAACTTTCCGGCAAGTATAAGTGGCAAGAAAAGCAGACTGTGGTAAACTCCGAACAAGACATAGGTCCAATTCGCCCCGTGCCACATGCCAATCACCACAAGATTAATACTGATGGCAAGGAAGATTCCCAAATTACCCCAATTCCGGAATCTGACATTGAGCGGCATGAACACATAGTCCGTAATCCAACCCGTCAGAGAGATATGCCAACGACGCCAGTATTCCGACACGTTGCGCGCTAACAACGGATGGTCAAAGTTTTTGGTAATGTTGAACCCCAAAATCTTGCCCACGCCAATGGCCATGTTGGAATATCCGTCAAAATCGGCATAAACTTGTATTGGCGATAACAAGGCTGCATAGATCAGTTCCCAAGAGGTTTTTTGAGGATAAAGAGACCAAGCACCATGGGTAATTACTGCAATACTGTCGGCTATGACCATCTTGGTGAAGATACCCCAGAGTATCTGTTGGCAGCCGTCCATGGCCAAGTTGTAGTTGAACTGGTGAGCTTGGCGCAACTGTGGAAGGAATTTTCCTGGACGGTCGATAGGGCCAGCCATAATGGTGGGAAAAAAAGCTATATAGGTGGCAAACTCCAGAAAGTTCTCGCTAGGTTGTATCTTCTCGCGATGGATTTCTATTACATAACTAATAAGCTTGAAAGTAAAGAAACTCACACCAACAGGAAGGACAATGTTCAGCGTAGACCAACTGACTTGCATCCCGATGGCATTAAGAAGTTTGGCAAAAGAACCGGCAAAAAAGTTCAGGTACTTGAAGTAAAATAAGAGCCCTATGCCCAACACAACACCTAAGGTAGTGAGACGCGAAGCCGCTTTTGCATTGCCACGGTCAATGGCCTTGCGGATGAATCCACCCAGAAACCAAAAAGCCACCGTAATGGCCAAAAGGACTGGAAGCATCTTCCAATCCACGAAGCCATAGAAAAAATAACTGGCAAGCAATAGCCATAGGTTCTGCCGCGTGTGACGCTGTCGCATCCACGGCAAGAAATAAACCAAGAAGACTACTGCAAAAAAGGCTAAGAACCTAAAAGAGTTGATAACCATCGATTATTGCTTTTTGGCAATGATTGAATTCACCATCTCGCCCACATTGTTCCACTTCATGATCTCAAGAGAAGTGAACTTAATTCCAAAGGCTTTTTCGATGGCCACAATCAACTGGATATGACTCAGGGAGTCCCATTCCTCGATGTCGTCGGCAACGGATGCATCAGTGAGATGCACCTCGTCTAAGTCCAGAACATCACAAAAGATTTCGTTGAGTTTTTCGTAAATTTCAGATCTTTCCATAACTATTTAATATTTTGATTCTTATTCATTTATAACGATTGTAATTTGTTTTTGATGTCTTCAGCAATCAATTCGGGCGAGAGCCTGTGCTGATGCATCACATAATCATAATCACCGGGCTTGGAGAAACGGTCTTTGACACCCAATTTCAAGAGTGGGGGATAGCCTCCCTCCTCAGCCAAAACGTCTGCAATGGCAGTGCCAAGACCGCCAACTATGTTGTGCTCTTCAGCCGATATGATCAACTTGCAGTTCTTGGCTTCTCTAACAGACTCGGTGTCAAATGGTTTCAACGAATGTACATCAACAAGCCGTACTTCTATGCCTTGTTGGGACAGAATTTCGGCGGCTTGGATGGAGTAGCCCGTACAAGCACCTGTGGTAAAGAGACAGACATCCTGACCTTCACGGAGTATATTGTTTTTGCCAATGGTAAACGGGCAAGTCTCATGATAAACCGTAGGAGCTTGCGAGCCTCCTGTGAGTCGGATGTAAACTGGACCAGGGCAGTTTAGAGCAGCTTCAAAGGCCATGACGGCTTCGCCCGCATCTGCGGGGGACAAGACCGTCATTCCAGGAATCTGGCGCATGATGGCCAGGTCTTCTATGCAGTAATGTGTGTTGCCAAAATACTGGAGATAGAAGCCTGAATTCAAGCCGACAAGGATAACCTTGTTTTGCATATAGCCTAAATACTGGCGATCCATCTCGTAGGCTCGCATGGTTATGAAGGCAGCTTGGGCAACAGCCACACATGTATAGCCTTCTGAGGCCATGCCGGCAGAAATACCCACCAAGTTTTGCTCAGCAATGCCCAATTCCGTGAATTTGTCGGGGCTTTGATAGATAAAACGATCAAGACTGGCCGCAACTGACATATCGGCGGAGAGCACTTGCACATTGGGGTACTCCTCGATATGGTCGGGCAAGTACATCCCAAATATGGCCGCTGCCTGACCGGAGCCCGCATATTGTTGAACATTCATATTAGCCATTCTCAACCTCCTCTCCTAAATCTTTAAGAGCCTTCTGGTAACGGGCCTCGTTTAGGCTGCCGTGATGCCATTTGGCTTTGTTTTCGATAAATGAAACACCTTTACCCTTCACTGTTTCTGCTATGATGGCCATTGGACGGCCATTCGACCGTTGACTAAAGGCTTCGTGTAACTCGCTTACGGAGTGCCCATCCGCTTGAATCACATTAAATCCAAAGGCTTTCAGTTTGTCTTCAAGCGGGGCGGTGTTCATCACTTCCTCGATAGTGCCATCAGCCTGAAGGTGATTGTGGTCTATAATGATGGTGAGATTGTCAAGACGGTTGTGTCCAGCAAACATCAGTGCTTCCCAGATCAGACCTTCATTCATTTCACCGTCTCCGATGAGGGTATATATATGGTTGTCAAGGCCTTTGCGCTTGCAGGCATGGGCAACGCCAACGGAATAAGAGGTGCCAAGGCTTAGGCTGCCTCCAGAGAAATCCAAACCTCTCGATAAGTTTCGTTTGGCATGGGCGACAATGTCACTGCCATTCTGCTCAAAAGAGTCGAGGTCTGCTTTGGTCATGATTCCGCATTCATACAAAGTGCAGTAGTGTGCCAAGGCGGCGTGACCCTTGCTCAGGATGACCCTGTCACGATGCTCCATGTCGTTTTTGTCAAAAGAGACAAAGCAGGAATACAGCACTGCCAATATCTCAACAGGGGAGAGGCTGCCTCCAAAGTGGGCGCCATTCTTGCCTGCCAAATATCCAGTGCGTATGATATCCACCCGAATCTTTTTGGCAAGCTGCTCCAATTGATTTGTTAACTCTTTGTCGATCATTTCAATAATCCTATCTGCACATGGCCTTTGGCGACAAGCTCGGGCTTGACGCCATCACTTATGCGCCTGAATTTCAATTTATACTCAATGATGCCGACAGCCTCGGAAACAGTATCCACTGTGGCCTCTAAGGCGATTTTGTCGTTCATGAACACAGGCTTGTGAAAACTGATGTCCTGGCTCTGAATCATCACCTCCTTTGTCGGAAGCAGCATCCCTACAAAGTGGCTGATAAAGGCATTCAAGATGTTGCCGTACATCACGCAATCGTTAAAGCCTTTGCTTTGGGCAAAAGCCATGTCGGTGTGTAACGGGTTGAAGTCGCCACTGCATAACTGGAACGCATGGTACACTTCAGGAGTCACCTGATAAGTGTGTTCTATTTTCCCTGTCTGTTCTGCTAATTCGGCAATTGTCATAACTTATTCATTGGCAACAATAAAACACTCGCGGGGCTGGTAGTTCTCCAAATCGAGAACCCATTGGGCAGTTGGGCTACCCTCTATGGGTTTGAAACCAAGTTCTGGATAATGCAATGCCACCATGCCATTCTTAGGCGTTGGCAGGTATTCTCCTATGATTCGCTTGTATCCCTTTGACTTGGCAATCTCCACCATGGTGTTCAAAGTGAAATTCTCTACACCACGTTTCAATACCCTACAGCTCATCAACCAAGTATCCACAAAGAGTGTTTCTTTGTCCTTCGGCTTCATGATGATGACAGCGATCAAGCCATTGTCGCCAAACTTGTCCTGTAAGGTGAAGCTCAGGTCAATCACTTCTGTATCCGATGCGAATGATTCGATGTCGGCATCAGTGTATCGGACAGTACGCAAATTAAACTGGTTACTCCTTTGGGTAAGTTGTGCGACACGGGGCGTATTGAATTTGGTGAAACCGCTTACGACAGAAACCATATCCAATGATTTGAGGAAGTCAGCTTCATTGGTGAAGGTCTTGCTTAGCGACACGCGTTGAGCCTCCACTTGATATTGCTTCGTACGGTCTTTGTCGGCAGAACTGTAGCTGGCAGTTTCAAATAGATTCAGCCCATAAAGGTATTCCAAGTAATCCGCAGGGTCTTCGGGCAACTCAGGCACGGTGATGCCTTTGATGTTTTCGCGTACAATATTCCGTTCGAAGGGGTTGTCATCCAAGAACACCATGCTATCAAAGCTGATGTTCAAAATGCTTTGGATGGTACGTATATTGTCGACTTTGGTCTCCCAATTGGCTTGGAACACAGCAATGTCGTCCAGCTTGAGCACCATGTCAGGATGCTTCTCAAAGGGTTCCTTGGCAGTCTCTTCATTGTTCTTCGAGGCTACACAAATGATAATACCACGCTGCTTGAGCTTCTTGACCCACATCTGGAACTCAGTGAAGGCCTTGCCAATACCTAATCCGTGTCCCAACTGGATGCCTTCAAGTCCATCGTCTCCTATTACTCCACCCCATACTGTGTTGTCAAGGTCCAAGATGAGGCATTTCTTGAATTGTCCCTTCACGGCACAAATAATGTCCATCACGCGGCTCGCTACGTGGGGCAATACATCCATGCTCAACACCATCTCTGTGCTGGTATATACATTGGCAGCAAACATGGCATCACGGCCCAACTTGTTTTGCAGCGCCGCAATATCGCAAATAAAGAGGTTCGGGTACTGTTGCGACAAATCCATCAGTCCACAATTTAGCCTTCTCACTTGCCATGTCAGCGATTGTGGCACATGGTTGGCATAGCTGCCAAACACGGCATCGTCTATCTCAGGATAGTTGAAATAGATGATTTTCTTGCCTTCGAGAGCTGGATTGGAACAGACGGAAGCCACGAAGTTGAGCCGGTCTTCTGCCAACGAGGTCTGTTGTTCCGAGCTGAGCATCGCATGGCACTCGCCAAGTTTGTGCGTACTTTGAAACAATACAACATAGTCCGCATTGAACTCATAAAATTCACTCGTTGGGTCAAGCAGTTGTCTTTCCACTTGATCGTATTCTGCCTCGTAAAGGTCAATATTATAGCCTCGCTCCACGCCAGTTCCTCGGATGGCTGTGGCGAGAAACTGCGTTGCTGTATCACCCAGCAAAGAAACTTTTACCACGGGCAGGGCACTCAAGTCTGATTTCAACAGACGCTTCAGGGTTTTAAAGTCAGAAAATGGCATGGCTCGATTACATCTTAATTTGATTGACAAATGTTGGACTTGTCAAACCCCTACATTACTTATGGACCTTTCTAACAAACTCTTCCACTTCGGGCACGCCACCTTGATAGACCAAGTAGCCGTTGTAAGGTTCTCTCGGGGTGATTTCGCTGTTGACGGGTGTGAGCATGATGTTCTTCACCTCTTCGCGGTCGTGCGTCTGACCCAAAGCCCAGCCCAACTTGATGTAAGCGGTCTCAGCAAGCATATTTTGTGCAGGGATGATGCCACGGTCCATAAGGTCGCGGCCGGTGTCGTAGACGAACATGTGGGCATAGCCCCAGATGGTCTGCACGGTCATGTATTGGTGTACGCCCTTGTCGGTGGCGCGCTGGATGGCGTCAAACATGCCACGGTTGACGTGACCCAAGCCCGTGCCGTCCCAAACGATGCCCTTGTAGCCGTTGTCGACCAAGGCGTCAAGCACATCGGGCTTCATGCCGGGATAGTAGTAGAGGATGGCCACGCGGTCGTCGAAGGTCGGGATAATCTTCACATCGCGGTCGGCGCGGCGGTGGTTGTAGACCTCCTTAATCGGCACTACGCCACGCTTGCGGTCAACGGTAGCCACAGGCGTGTCACCAATGGTGCGGAAAGTGGAACGATAGCTTGAGTGCATCTTACGCACACGCGTGCCACGGTGCAGGAAACCGTACTCATCGGAGGTGGGACCAAACATGCAGACCATCACCTCGGCCACGTCGCCGTGACCGGCAGCCGTCATGGCGTGCATGAGGTTCAAGGCGGCATCCGATGACGGACGGTCTGACGAACGCTGTGAGCCGACCAAGACAATCGGCACAGGCAGGTTCTGGCACATGAAGGTCAGGGCGGCGGCGGTGTGGGCCAAGGTGTCGGTGCCGTGGCCGATGACGATGCCGTCGATGCCGTTTTGGATCTCCTCGCCAATCTTCTTGGCTAAGGCGATGTACTCCTTGGGCGACATGTTCTCAGAGAACACGGCGAACACCTTCTCAGTGTCTAAGTTGCAGATGTCGGCCAGCTCCGGCACGGCGCCATACAACTCACCCGGCGAGAAAGCGGGAATCACGGCACCGGTGCGGTAGTCCAAACGCGAGGCGATGGTGCCACCCGTGCCGAGCAGCTTCACATGCGGAAGTCCCTCGGTGTAAGGGAATTCCTTCTCGGGGATGTGGTAGTTGGCTTTCTTGTAGTCGGTCTCCACCATGCCCGTGATGGTGCTGATGTCGACTCCAATGTTGTAGCCCGTGTTGACCTTCATGACGATGTGTTGGTCGTCCTGGAAGGCGGCGCGAGGCAGGATCGTGCCTTTGAAGAGGCCACCCGTGGTTTGGCACTCGGCCTGACTCCACACGCGGCAGTTGTATTTTTTGAGCACCTCAAGAGCGGCGCCCCAATATCCTTGGAAAAAATCTTCAGCCATGTTCTTCGTTATTTGATGTTGTTAGCCAATTCTTTCATTTCAATGTTGCCCATTGCTTCCTTCATCTGACCCATAATCCAGTTCTGGCGGTCGAGATCGGTGCAGGATTTCTTTTTCGGGGCGAAACCAGCGCAAAGGTTGTCGAGCTTGGTAAGCAGGTCGTCCTTAGCGAAGCGCTTGAAGCCCATATTGTCAAGCACTTGTTGCATATCCATCAAAGCGTCTTCAACCAAAGCGGGTGCCATGTTCCAAGCCAAACGATAGTCCAAGCCTTGTTCCTTCAGGAAGGCAAACAGATTATATAAGGTGCTGTCGTTGAACTTCGAAGCGGGGTTCTTGCCCAAGAGGTGCTTCAGTCTCATGCCGACAAATCGACCGATGGTGCGGCCATCCACACCGAGTTTCTCAACGATTTCGGCCATGATGGGGTACCAGTTCTTCGCGAAGATGTATCTGAAGCAGTCTTCTGGCACGTTCCACTCTTTGAGTTTGTAGTAACGGTCGATGATTTCGGTAGGCAGTTCGGCACGCATGGCCTTGATGAAGGCGGGGTCGAGCGGGATGGGAGCCGAGTCGGTGTCGGGATACATGCGGTCGGCACCGGGGAGCACGCGCTCGAAGATGGTGATGCCGTTGCAGACAGCCTTACGGGTCTCCTTCGGCACGCCATCGAAGGCCATGAGGCAGCGCTCTTCCACTGTTTCAATGGCAGTGGGCATGTCTTCCTTGGGACCCCAAACGAGGATGAGGGCATCTTCATCGGTGGCATGGAGGCGTTTGCCCAGTTTGTGCCACTGCGAATGCGTCAAAACGGGTTCCAACATCTCGTCGTGAAGCATGTTGGGACGCTCAAGGCAGGCGATGACCTTCAGGCGGTCAGCGATTTCGTCGGCGAACATCTTGCCAGGTTGGGTGAAGTGCGAGAGCACGCCACGGAACTTCGGCAGCTTGATGAGTTTCATCGCACCGCCCTTGGCCTTGTTGTCGAGGATGGGCATAAAATCAATCGGGAACGACACATCGGCCACTTCCACTTTCCAGCCTTCCTTGCCGATTTCACGGTTCAGTCTTTCTTGCAGTTGAACCAACGACCATTGGCGGAAGCACTCATTATGAGAAAGTTCAGGAATCCACTTGGCATGTTGCACACCCTTCAACTCGATACGGGTGCCGCCCGTGCAGCTCACGTTGACGTCTTGACGTCCTGCGCCCATACCCGTGCGGACCAAACCCGTTGAGCGGCCGAGGAAGCGGATGTATTCGCAGGTCTCGCGCAGCTCGTCGGGGTTCTTGCAGTCGGGGTAGGTAACGGTCTCAATCAACGGCACACCGAGGCGGTCGGTTTGATAGATGCGGCGGTGGCCAATGTCGCTGATTTCACGGCAGGCATCCTCTTCGATGCTCAGCTGGATGAGGCGGATGTCTTTTTTCGGCAGCTTGAGCAGGCCTTCCACGCCGACGATGGCGGTACGTTGGAAGCCTGTCGGGATGGAACCGTCGAGGTATTGTTTGCGGGTGATGTGCACCTCGCCCACGATGTTCAGGTTGGAACGCAATGCAATCACAATGGCGTTGTGCAACGCCTCGCGGTTGATGGGGAACGGTGGGGTGTCGTCGATGTCGTAGGTGCAGGCAGTGCCGCTCTTGATGCGGTAGACGATTTCCTTCTTCGTCTTGAATTCCATCAAGGCCGTGCCATCGTATTCGCCTAGCTCCGAAAGGGTCGGACGCATGTGGCGAATCAGTTCGGCATCGTAGTCCTCAAACTTGTTGAATTTTCCAGCGGGACAGCGGCAAAACAGCTTCTCTTTCGTCTTGATTTGCTGGTGCACTTCGAGTCCCGACATGAAGCCTATGCGGTCATAGTCTTCTTGGGTGGCTTTCTTGCGCTCAACGTAGCCGGCCTGTTGCTTGGTCTGCTCGTAGTTGGCGCGTGGGTCAAAGTTCGTGCTCATATTTTTTTAGTTTGTTTGTCTTTTTTTGAAAGAATCGGCTAAAATAGGAATTATTTGGTTTGGTTACGAAAAATGTGGGAAAAATGTTTCAAATTGCGCCTTACAACAGATAATCCAAATAATTATCAGGCGTAATGACGACACTTTCCTTTACATTGTAAGCCTCGAGAAAGGCGTGTGGAAAAGTGGCATTGCCTTTCTTGGGATTCCATTTCATCTCAAAAGCCGTCATCATACCATCGCACTCCTCAATATAATCCACTTCCTGTTGAGTTTTGGTGCGCCAGAAATACATATTGCAATAGTGACCCGTGTAATGATTGTGTTTGATGCGTTCCGAGATAAAGAAATTTTCCCACAACGCGCCAACGTCATTGCGCATGTCCAACGGGGCAAACTGCTGAATAACCGCGTTGCGTATGCCATTGTCATAGAAATAAATTTTCTTGGCTTTCTTCAATTCGTTGCGCAAGTTGCGACTCAAGCCGTTCAAACGGAAGATAATGTAGCATTTCTCAAGCAAATCGACGTATTTCTCAACGGTTTTGTTATCCGTGCCTATAGTTTGCGCCAATTCGCTGTACGACACCTCGCTGCCTATTTGCAATGCCAAGGCAACCAAAAGCTTCTCTAACAAGACAGGCTTGCGCACACCTTCCAACGACAGCAGGTCTTGATACATATAACTGCCTGAAAGATTCATCAACAAATCGCGTGGGTTGCCTGCGCCCGTGACCACATCGGGATAGGATCCATAAATCAAGCGAGACTCAAAAGTTTGACGAATGCGTAAAAGACCTCCATCGTTAAACAGTTCTTTTGTCGAGAGCGGATAAAGATGATACTCGAACTTTCTTCCCGTAAGAGGCTCATTCAGTTTGCCTTGCAACATAAACGACGAAGAACCAGTAACCAACAGTTGTACTTCTTTGAAATGGTCGGTTATCAATTTCAATGTCAAGCCCACACCTTGAATGCGTTGGGCTTCGTCCACCATGACCAAACGTTTGCCTGCAAGTTGTTGACGCAAATCGGTAAGGCTGATGCCCTCAAGCAACTTGCGACTTTCAGCATCGTCGCAATAGATGGAAAGAATCTGGTCGTTACTGATGACTAATTGAGGGTTGTCGAGTATTTGCTCGAAAAGTGTGGACTTGCCGACTTGCCTCGCACCAATCAGGATAATTGCCTTGCCACAAAACATGCGGTCTTGAATCACCGTTTGCAGTTGCCGTTTAATGAGTGTCATAGCAATTTTTGTCTATAGATTTTGCGGCAAAGATACGAAAAAAAACCAACAAACCTAAAATTCATATTGATTTTTGGGATTATAATCCTAAAAAGTATATTGATTTTTGGGATTATGACACCATTCCACCACCCATCTTACACGGCTGCCGTGATACGACAGCCCTACAACCCTGCAAAACTCAGTTGAGCAAACCCTCTATTATTGACACCAATTCTTTTGCTTTAGGAATCATGGGAAGAGCCGAGGCTCATACCAGTACGATTTTATCGTGTTCGACATTGTGGTAAAACGGAGAAAACGACATGGCATCCCACTTGTCCATCGTGTAGAGATGAGCAGAAACAGAAACTCCGTAATCGTATCCCAAGGAAATGAACGGATAGGAATAGGTGTCGAAATCGAGATACTCCTCCTTGTCCTTGTTCAACAAAATCAGCAAATCCCAATCAGAATCGGGCCTGGAATCACCACGGGCTCGGGACCCATAGAGATACAAATGTCCATCGGCGGGGATAATCTCCCTACCAAGCTTTTGGATTTGATTCAGTATGTCATTTGATGACATGGCGTTTCTCATTAATACTGCAAAAATACACATTTTCCTAAAATCGAATTGTTTTTCGCTCGTGTTTTTTCGGCAGGGGTTGATACCGTCTGCCGATTATTCCTTCACCCCGATGGGGTTCCGCCGCGCCCAAGTTCGTTCTGATTTGCAATCCGACTGAATTTGTATTCACAATGCAAAGTTACATTATTCTAATGCCAATCAAGTTTTTATTCTATTCACGTATTTAGAAAAAGAAAAAAATGCTAATTTTGCCAAATAATTATCAAAATAATTGTTCTTATGAATCCAAACATAACTCCCTATTGGTATAATAATAATTTGCTGAATGGAATAGATGTGACAACACCTATTTACAAATTTATGCCATTGCAATTTGTTTTGTCAATGATCCAAAATCAGCAACTGGCAATTAATAGAATAAGTGCATGGCCTGATGTGTATGAAAACTATATACTGAAACAAAACTACACATTAAGTGATGGCACTCCTATTGATGTTATAAACCAAGCGAATGGTGTCTTCGGACAATGTTGGACTGTATGTCCAGAAACGGATGCCATGTGGAGAATTTATTCACAAAATTTTAAAGCAATCCGTATTAGGACGACTGTCGAAAAATTATACGACACCATTGCTGTCCCGTAAAAACGGATTAAAAGTTCTTTGAAATAATTGAAAATTAGTCTTTTACAGGCCGTTTTTTGAGTCAACGGATTTGAATTTTACTTTTGCCGAAACTCTCGGCAGATGAATAATGACAAATACGTTTTCTCCCAATTGACCTCGTTCCTTGACAGGAACCACTTCAACTACCTAGTCCGGAAATATGAAGGCGACAAATACGTGAAGCACTTCACCTGCTGGAACCAGCTGCTCGTCATGATGTTCGGGCAGCTCAGCAGTCGAGAAAGTCTTCGAGACCTGATTGTTGCCTTGGAAGCCCACCAGCCGAAGTGCTATCACATGGGAATGGGCACCAAGCCCGTGACCAAGACAACCTTGGCCAGAGCCAACCAAGACAGGGACTATCGGATCTTCGAGGACTACGCCTTCTTCATGATGGGCCAAACCCGCAAGAAACGGATAGACCACATCTTCAAGCTGAACGGGAACGTCTATGCGTTTGACTCGACCACGATACCGCTTTGCCTGTCGGTCTTCTGGTGGGCCAAGTTCCGCAAGCGGAAGGGTGGTGTGAAGGTACACTTCCTCTACGACTTGGAGACCTCGGTGCCGGCGTTCTTCCATGTCACGAAGGCATCGGTGCACGACTCCAGAGCAATGGGCGAGATCCCTTACGAGTCAGGTTCTTACTACGTGTTCGACCGAGGCTACAATGCCTTTGTGGAACTTTACAAGATCCACAGGAAGGACTCCTTCTTTATCGTGAGGGCCAAGAAGAACCTCCAGTACAAGTGCCTGAAATGGCGGCGCCGACTTCCGAAGAATGTGCTCACGGATGCCGAGATCGTCTTGACCGAAGAGCCATCCTTTATGAAGTATCCCGAAAAGCTCCGCCTGGTCAGATACCATGATGACGAGCAAGACCGGGACTTCTCCTTCCTTACGAACGCCTTCCACCTGTCGTCTCTTGAGGTCGCGAACCTGTATAAGAACAGGTGGCAGATCGAGCTTTTCCACAAGTGGTTGAAGCAGCATCTCAAAATCAAGAGGTTTTGGGGAACCACGGAGAACGCTGTCCGCATCCAGATAAGCGTGGCCATCATAACCTATTGCCTTGTGGCCATTGTCCAACATGACATGCAACTGGAGCGCTCAACCTACGAGGTCTTGCAAATCCTCAGCATCTCTCTGACGGACAAAACGCCGCTTAAAGACCTGTTCAACAAGACTAATATCAACGATGTCAAAGAACAATTTGATCCCCTCATACCGGGGCTTTTTGATTAATATTTAACCGTCCCAATTTTAACGGGACACTAATGATACGACACCTTGTATCAGAGTGATAACAACATGGCGGATACTTACATTGGATTAGTGCAGTACAAGGCTCAACAAGATATTAATGCCGATGTTCTTTCTCTTTCTCCTCTCGATGCTGGTGATTTTGTAACAGAAGTTGTCAATGGGACTTTTATTAAACGAACGGAGTTTTCTCATGAGCAAGAAGTAAGAATCGTTAGAATACTTGATTCAACACAAATGAATAAAGTAGGAAATTTATTGTATTTCCCAATAAACTCACAATTTATTGAAGAACTATGCATTGATCCTAGAGCTGATAGTAAACTTACACAACAACTTACGAATGATTTGATTAATGCTGGTGCACCTCTAGACATCATTACTAAATCATCCTTGTACCAATTTAGTGCCAATAACATTGTTTTCAACTAAAATTGTTACACGGGCGACACAGGGCTGCTCATGAGCTATGCCTTTGATGAGCGCACCATTGCCACGGAGGAACTTTACCGTAAACTGATGCTCGACAAGTTGGAAATCAACAAAGGGATGCTGGTGGAAAATCTTGTCGCACAGATGCTTCGCACCGCTGGACACGAGTTGTATTTCTTTTCAAGCTACTCCAAGGAAAACTCGGAGGACACCATGGAAATCGACTTCCTCGTTCGCAAACCGACCATCTCAAGCCGACACAACATTTCACCCATTGAGGTAAAGTCGAGCAAAAACTATACACTATCGTCGTTGAAGAAATTCCGCACAAAATACGGAGAGCAATTGGCAACCATGTATGTGTTGCATTCCACTGATGTAAAGGTTGAAAACGATGTGGTTTATTTGCCGCTTTATATGGCGGGAATGCTCTGATTTCACTTTTCATTCGGATTTTCCATCCATACGCATCGCATATCAGCATTTGAAATGAGAAATACATAATCAGATTCCCTGCGGGAATGGAGCTTGCTATTGTGTTAAAAA
>JAEEGH010011164.1_pt1 | contig 20443 bp, 13 predicted proteins | sample 9134181 | NCBI WGS metagenome assembly JAEEGH01 (sample SAMN16246544, study PRJNA631951) | gut metagenome | biome: gut microbiome; feature: rumen; material: DP-attached | host: Bos | place: Iran: Karaj | collected 2018-10
GCAAGAAGGCGGTGTGGATACTCCCAAACGGCAGAAAGAACGCGGGCGAATGGATCGCTCGCTACGTGACGCGTGTCAATCCCGCGAAGACCGCCGTTGACTACATGATGCTCTCTCACCACCACTCCGACCATGGCGGCGGCGAGACATGGGGCGCCGGCACGCGCGAATGGAACGGCACGAGCATCTCCGTGAGCGGCTTCATGCAGGCGGCGGACACTCTCAAGTTCGGCACGGCGTTCGACCGCGGGTGGCCGAACTTCAACGATCCCATTCCGGACGAAAAATGCGACACCGTCTGCTACTCTCTGATGCGCAAGGTCTATGACTATCTGATGCAGCGCGACGGACTGAAGATGGCTCAGTTCAAGGTGGGCGCTAAGAACCAGGTGGCGATGCTGAAGAACGCAGCGGACTATCCGTCCTTCTCCATCACCAACATCACCGGCAACGGCAAGATCCTGTGCCGCGACGGCAAGGTGCGCGACCTCTACGCGGAGTTCCACAACGCGAAACGGCTCAACGAGAACGGCATGAGCCTCGGGCTTCTCGTGCAGTATGGTCCGTTCCGTTTCTACTCGGCCGGCGACTTCTCCGACAGCCCGAGGCTTCCAGACGGCTCTCGGCGCAACATCGAGGCCGAGCTCGCGAAGGAGCTAGATCCAGTGGACGTGGCGAAGGTCAACCACCACGGCCACCACTCCATGCCCGCCGAGCTAGTGGCGGCGCTTCAGGCGCGCGTATGGACGGCCTGCATGTGGGACCAGCTTCACATCACGGCCGACACTCTCACCCGCCTTTCCGACCGCGCCGCCTATCCTGGTCGGCGCCTTGTGGCGGCGGGCGTGTTCACCCCAGAGCGCCGCTTCGAGGATGCGGGAAAGGATTTCGTCCGTGACATCGCCCCCGAGGCTTTTGACGCAGGCCACGTGGTGCTGAACGTCGCTCCAGGCGGCAACGCATATTCTGTGGCATACGTGACGGCGGACGATGAATCCATGACCGTACGCGGAGCATACGACTTCACCTCCCGCAACTCAAAGGCGTGATCAGCATGAAAGACAGGACAATGCGTGCAATTGCCGCCCTCGCGGCGTTTTCTCTCCAGTTGGCCATTCTCGCGGCGGACTACGAACCGGCGCCGATAGTGTTCGGCACTCCCGCCGCCAACGAGAAGGGAATCATGGTTCTCGGCAACGGCGAGGTGGGCGCCACGGCGTGGCTGGACGCCGCCGGCACGCTGCACACAGTGCTGCAGAACTCCGACAGTTGGAACGAGGGCGGTCGCCACGTGAAGACAGGCGCGATCGACTACGATACCAAATCGCCGGTTGATGCGGGAACGTATCGGCAGGAACTTTCGATGGCGCATGGCGAGTTCGAGGCGTCGTGGAAGAGCGGAGGCAAGGCGGTGTCGCTTCGCTACCGCATCCAGCAGGGAACGGATTCGATCGCGGTGTGCGACGTGAAGGGCGCGCCAGACGTCGAGGCGAAGGTGGTCAACTGGCGTCTCTACCCCGGCGGGTCGAAGGTGTTCGGCGTCGGCGAGTACGAGCTCGGCAACAGATTCTGCGAGGGAGGCCCCTATGGAAATGTGCTGAAGGACAAGAAGTTCGTCATCAGCGCCGATCGTCTCGTACCGGGCGGCTGGTGCCACGTGAACCGCAACGAGACGGTAGTGGAGCTGATGAAGGTGTACGACTTCTACCAGGCGACGGGCGATCTGGACAAGCCGGATTTGCTTTCCGACCGGGTGTTCGGCGGCGTGACGCGGGCATACGGCCGCCTCGGCGAGGCGGCCCTACCACGGGGCGATGGTAGGGCGCGCTCGCCGAGCGCGCCGCATGAGATTCTCTTCCTCACCGCTGTGACTTGCTGTCACCCGTGCAAAGACGAGGTGGAATGGCTGCGCCGCACGAACGAGCTGCTCGACCGTGATGGCTGGACGCTCGACGCCGAGGCCTCTCGCCGCGCCGCGCACCGTGAAGGCTGGGCCGAATTCTGGCGCCGCAGCCACATCGCGGTCACGCCTGCGTCCGGCAGTTCTCCTCGCGTCCGTTTCGCCTTCCCCTACAACGCCAAGTTGCCAGTTTCGCACGGGTGCGACAGCAAAGGCGGAACGAAGTTCATGGGCTCGCTCAAGGTGGACCCCGCCTCGCGCATCGACAAGGACGGTCTCGTCCTCGTCGCGACGTTCAACGCGAAGGACGTGCGCAGCAACCAGCGCATCATCGACAACATCACGCCGGGCGGCACCGACGGGTCGCTCGTGGACATCCTCGGCGGCCGGCTTCGTCTGCTCGTCGCCCAAAAGGCCGTCTACCATCCGTCGACGGTGCCGGCCGGGCGCGACGTGTCCGTGGCGGTGCGCGTATCCCCCGACGGCAAGGTGAAGATGTACCTTGACGGAAAGTTCCATACGGCCGATCTCGCCGACGCGTCCATCGCTTCGCCGGCGACGTGCGCCGCCGTGACGCGCGCGTGGGCCGCGCAGCGGTACACGACCGCTTGCGCCGGGAAGGGCGCTCTGCCCATCCGCTTCAACGGCTCGATATTCACGACATCGGAGGAGGGCGATCCCGACTACCGCCGCTGGGGCCACGGATACTGGTGGCAGAACACGCGCCTGCCGTACTATCCGATGTTCGCAGCGGGCGACTGCGAGATGCTCAAGCCGCTCTTCCGCATGCATGTGGGGCTTCTCGACTTCAACGTGAAGCGCACGCGGAAGTATCTTGGTCACGGCGGCGCGTACATCCCCGAATGCATTATGCCGTGGGGCGACCACTTCCCGTACGTATATGGCGCTAAATACGAATGGAAGGACCGTCCCGACAAGCTTCAGGACGGCGGCTGGCACAAGTACGAGTGGGTGGGGCAGCTAGAGGTGTCGCTGATGCTGCTCGACTACCACGCCTACACGCAGGACAATGCCTGGTTCAAGGCGAAGGCGCTTCCCGCGATTCGCGAGTACGTGCGCTTCTTCGACGAACACTACAAGCTTGACGAGAAGGGCCGCTACCATATGGATCCTTCGCAGGCCTTGGAGACATGGTGGGACTGCACGAATCCCATGCCCGAAGTTGCCGGGCTCACACGCGTTACGGAGCGCATTCTCGCGTTGCCGCAGGGCGTGCTGGCGGATGCGGACCGAGCGCTGTTCGCGAAGATTCATTCTCGCATACCGGACCTCCCTACGCGCACCCTCAAGAATGGGCGCGTGGCGTACGCGCCCGCGGAAAGGTTTGCAAAGAAGAGCAACGTGGAGCATCCCGAGCTGTACTGCGTGTTTCCGTTCAGACTCTGCTCCTTCGAAAAGTCGAACGCTGCGCTGGGCCGTGCCGCCTACGATGCGCGTACGGACAGACATTACCAGGGCTGGAAGCAGGAGGAGCTCTTCGCGGCGTATCTCGGCATGGCCGACGAAGCGGCGGAGCATCTGGCGAAGCGCGTTCTGCACAACTCGGCGAAGGGCTTCCGCTGGCCGGCGTACTGGGGGCCGAACTTCGACTGGCGTCCCGACCAGTGCGCTGGCGGCAACATCCAGAACATCATCCAGTCCATGCTCTTGCAGTACGAGGGCGACAAGATCTTCCTTCTTCCGGCATGGCCGAAGGAATGGAACTGCTCGTTCAGGCTACATGCTCCGCGCAACACGATTGTCGAGGGGCGCGTTGAGAACGGCGAGCTGAAGGACCTCGTGGTCACGCCGGCCTCCCGCAGGGCCGATGTGGTCGTTTGCCGTTAGGGATGCTGTCCGCTTTTGGGCTCTTGTGCGCGGTTCGCCGCTGCGCGCACCAGATTTGTGCTATAATATTCGCACGGAGACGACAACATGCAATCAACGCTAGACAAGGTGGCCGCGGAACCTGCGGCGTATTCGTTTGACATCGACGTGCTGGGCGAGTGCAGGATTCCATCGCCGGTGCGCCATCACGCCTTCGTGCCGGAGGGCGATAGGGTGTACATGACGGAGAGCGTGCCGCTCTTGAAAACACTCTCGGAGAAGCTGGGTCACGAGCCAAGCTTCGAACGGGCGGGCCCGCACGAGAAGATATTCCATGACCCGAGCTGGACGCGCGTGGGCATTCTCACGGCCGGCGGGCTGTGCCCGGGCCTGAACAACGTGATCAAGGGCCTCGTTGAGATCCTCTCATTCGACTACGGCATCAAGACGATCTACGGAATACGCTTCGGCTACGCCGGACTCGTGCCGCGCGGCGGGTACGAGCCGATGATGCTCAATCCCGACGCCGTGGACACCATCCACGACAAGGGCGGAACGATTCTCGGCAGCTCGCGCGGCCACCAGTCCACAGAGGAGATCGTCGACACGCTCGTTCGCATGAACATCAACGTGCTATTCTGCATCGGCGGCGACGGCTCGCTGCGCTGCGCGCGGGAGATCGCCGAGACATGCCTCGCACGCAAGCTGTCCATCTCGGTGGTGGGCGTGCCGAAGACGATCGACAACGACCTGCAGTTCGTGGGTCCTTCGTTCGGATTCGAGACGGCCGTGGCTGAGGCCACGAACGTGATCCGCAGCGCCCACGTGGAGGCGAAGGGCACGTTCAACGGCGTGGGCCTCGTGAAGCTCATGGGCCGCGACTCTGGCTTCATCACGGCCTACGCGGCCGTGGCGAATCCCGTGGTGAACTTCTGCCTCGTGCCCGAGATGGACTTCGAGATGGAGGGCAGGCACGGACTTCTCGCGGCGCTTGAGCGGCGCTTCGCGAGCGGAAAGACCCACACCGTCATCGTGGTGGCTGAAGGCGCCGGGCAGCGGCTGATGGAGGGTGACGCAGGGTGCGACGCGAGCGGGAACGTGCTCAAGAAGGACATCGGCGAGTTCCTCAGGCAGTCCATATCCGCCCACTTCAAGTCGAAGGGCGTAACGTGCAGCGTGAAGTACTTCGATCCAAGCTACATGATCCGCAGCGTTCCGGCGCGCGGCACTGACGCGATCCGCTGCTACATGCTCGCGCGCAACGCGGTGCATGCCGCGATGAGCGGACGCACCAACTGCGTGGTGGGAACGGTGGGCGACATGTACACGCTTGTTCCGATAAACCTCGCCACGATCGAGCGCCAGCAGGTGCGGCTCGACAGCGACCTCTGGCGCAGCGTGATGGACGCCACCGGCCAGGAGGTGTACTTCAAGGGCGGCGTGAAGGGCGGGGAGCTCGCTCCCTGAAGCGGCCATGGCGGAAGACTACGAGCTTATAGACGCGGGCGGAGGACGCAAGTTCGAGCGTTTCGGACCCTACACTGTTGTGCGTCCTTGCGCGCAGGCCCTTTGGCGCGCGCGCGACGAGGCGGCGTGGAGCCGTGCCACTGCCTCGTTCGACCGCGAGGCGGGCAACCGCTGGCACGGCCGCGGCGCGCTGCCGAAGGAATGGACGATCGAGACCGCTGGCATCCGCTTCCGCATCGCCGGCACCGACTTCGGCCACCTCGGCATATTTCCAGAGCAGCGCGCGCAGTGGAAGTGGATTCGCGAGACTGTGCGCAGCGCCTCGGCTGCACGCCCCGTGAGCGTGCTCAACCTTTTCGCGTACAGCGGCGGTTCGACGCTCGCCGCCGCGCAGGGCGGCGCGGAGGTGTGCCACCTCGACGCGGCAAAGGGCATGGTGCAGTGGGCGCGCGAGAACGCCGCGCTGAACGGTCTGCAGGACCGCCCGATACGCTGGATTGCCGACGACGCGCACAAGTTCCTGCGTCGCGAGGCAAGGCGCGGCCGGCGCTACGACGCGGTGATCTTCGATCCTCCCACCTTTGGGCGCGGCGCGAACGGCGAGACATACAAGATCGAACGCGACCTTCAGGAGACTATCTCCCTGGTGAGGGACGTGCTTTCGGATCGTCCGCTTTTCGTGCTTTTCTCATCGCACACGCCGGGCCTATCCTGCCGCGTCGCCGAGCTTATCATCGCCCAGGCCTTTCCCGTCGCCGCCGTGGAAAGCGGAGAGATGCTGCTTGAGGGACCTTCGGCGTGCTGTCCATCCGGCATCTACTGCCGCGCGGTGTTTGAAGGTTTGAAAGTTTGAAGGTTTGAAGGTTTGAGGGTTTGAGACAGGGAGCAATGCAGATGAAGTGCAGAATTGCCTTGGCAGGATTGGTGTTTGCAACGGCGGCGTCTGCGGCGATGCCGCGCACAGCGACGATAATTCCCGCCCCGCGCGAGATGACCGTGACGGGCGGGGAGTACTGGGCGAAGAAGCCGCCGAAGTACGAGAAGGTGGCGTCCATCCCGCCAGAGGGCTACGAGCTTTCGATCACGAAGGACGGCATGACCATACGCCATTCGGACGCCGCTGGGGCGTACTACGCGCGCATGACGCTCTTCCACATGGGCCGCCACGACGCCAAGGAGAGATGCGCCGTGTATCCCTGCCTCGAGATCAAGGATTCGCCCCAGTTCAGATGGCGCGGCGTCCATTTCGACGACGCGCGCCACTTCTTCGGCAAGGAAGTGGTGAAGCGCACGCTCGAGCAGATGTCGTGGTTCAAGCTCAACGTGTTCCATTGGCACATAACGGACGACCAGTCGTGGACGCTCGAGATTCCCGAATTTCCAGAGCTCGTCAAGTACGGCGACGAATGGGTTACGCGCGCCGGACAGAAGCCGCGCACGTTCGGCGAGAAGGTGGGGCCGTTCTACTACACCGCGAACGACGTGAAGGAGATTCTCGCCTACGCGAAGGATCGGCACATCACGGTGGTGCCAGAGATCGAATTTCCCGGCCACTTCCTGTGCGCGGCGTGCGCGTATCCCGAGTTCTGCTGCGATCCGGACGAGATCCGCAGAAACGGACGCCTGCCGCTTTCGCGCGGCGTCCTAAACCAGGTGATGTGCGTGGGCAATCCGGACGCGGTCCGCTTCGTGGAGAAGGTGCTTGACTACGTGTGCGAGCTGTTCCCGAGCGAGGTGATCCACATCGGCGGCGACGAGTGTCCGCGCCGCGCATGGGCGAAGTGCCCCAAGTGCCAGGCGTTCATCAGGGAGAAGGGGCTCAAGGGCGTGGAGGACATCCAGCCGTGGGTGACGAGGCACTTCGTGGAGTACCTTGCGAAGAAGGGGCGCCGCACGATCGGCTGGGACGAGATATTCGTCGACTCCAAGAACCAGGACGCGAGCGGCAACGCCTTCACCTCGTTCCTTCCAAAGACGACGATGGGAATGTGCTGGCGCAACCACGGCGCGGGCGCGCTCGCGGCGAACAAGGGATACGAGATCGTGCGCTGCCCCACGTCGCACTGCTACTTCGACTACAGGCAGGGGCTTCCCGAGGACCCCTACATCTACATCGGCGGCAATCTGCCGCTCGCCAAGGTGTACACGTTCGATCCCTACATCGGCGTGGCGCCCGAGGCGCGGAAGAACGTGGTGGGCGGGCAGTGCTGCAACTGGACGTCGCACACGTGGAACCGCTACGACATGGAGTGGAAGCTGTGGCCGCGCGGCTTCGCTATGGCCGAGGTGCTCTGGACGTATCCCGACCCTGCGAAGCGCGACTTCGCCGAGTTCTCGCAGCGCGCGGCCGAGTACCGCCGCCGCCTGATCAAGTCCCACATCAACTGCGCACCGCTAAAGTGAAGTCATGGCTGAACTCAACGAGACACCGTCGGGAAACCGCACGCACATAGCGTTCTTCGGGCTTCGCAACGCCGGAAAGTCAACGCTCGTCAACGCGCTCACGGGGCAGGAGATCGCAATCGTGAGCGACGTTGCGGGCACTACCACGGATCCTGTCTCCAAGGCGATGGAGATACTGCCGCTTGGGCCATGCCTGATAACGGACACCGCTGGGCTCGACGACGAGGGGCCGCTCGGCGAGGAGCGAGTGAGGCGTTCCCTGGAGGTGCTTGAGAAGACCGACGTGGCGGTGTGGGTGTCGTCCAACGGAGATGCCGGCAGCGCGGAGGAGATGCGCTTCGACGCGGCATGCCGCGCGCGCAACGTGCCGGTGCTGAAGTACAGGCGCGGCGATTCGGTGGAGGGGCTGAAGGCGAAGATCGCGGGCGTGAAGCTCGCCGAGGCGCCGCGTCCGCTCGTGGCGGACCTCGTGGCGCCTGGCGATGTTGTGGCGTGCGTCTGCCCCATAGACGAATCTGCGCCGAAGGGCCGCCTCATTCTGCCGCAGCAGCAGGTGGTGCGCGAGCTTCTGGACGCGGGATGCGCCGCGCTCGTCTGCCAGCCTGCGCAGCTCAAGGCTGTTCTCGATCGCTCCGGCGGCGTGCGTTTCGTGGTCACCGACTCACAGGCCTTCGGCGAGGTGTCGCGCGCTGTGCCGCCCGACGTGCCGCTCACGAGCTTCTCGATCGTCTTCGCCCGCGCGAAGGGCGACCTCGCCGCATACTGCGCCGGCGCGGAGGCGATGAAGCGCCTGAAGGACGGCGACCTGGTGCTGATTGCAGAAGGTTGCACGCACCATCGCCAGTGCAACGACATCGGCACCGTGAAACTGCCGAAGTGGCTGCAGGCGCACGCGGGATGCAGCCTGCGCTTCGAGTTCGCCTCCGGCAACTCGTTTCCGGACGATCTCTCGCGCTTCGCCCTCGTGGTGCAGTGCGGCGGATGCATGCTCACGCGCCGCGCGGTTCAGGCGCGCATCTCCCGGTGCCGCGAGGCGGGCGTGCCGATCGTGAACTACGGAATCGCCATCGCCGCGTGTCACGGCATCCACGCCTCTCCAGACACCTGCATGGTCGTTCGCCAGCCCAGTTTGTGATGGGCAGAGCGGTGTAAGTTTGATATAAGGTCATCGTCTTTGCATAAAAGGAGAGGGCCATCGTCAATCAAGCTTGTTGGTCCAGTAAAGCGTTCCGTTAACCTCAACCAGGAATAATCTGCCATGAAAAGACTATTTGCAGCAATCGCGGCCTGCTCCCGCGCAGTTCTTCAAGGTCAAGTTCGGCGAATAGGCCATTTCAAATACCGCATGGCCAATCACATGAGAGGCCCGCAATGAGCGGACGAATCCCGCATACGCTTTCTGAAGCGTACCGGATCGGAGTGGAGTCGGCTCGCGTCAATGTGGCGCCCGGCCTTCTGCTGCAGGCTATTGCGCTCGCGCTCGTATGGGCGTACTACTCGATCGCACCGTTCGAGTCGTTCCTGGAAACGCTCTCGATGAGTCCGCTTCTCGCGGGGCCGGGCGGTGCCTTCGTAAGTCGTGCCTTCTTTGGCGGCATACTGCCGGGCGCGATCATGGTCACGTTTCCCGCGCTGCGTCCGCGATTCCCGCTGCGCACGATCCTGGCCATGACGCTGTACTGGGGCGTCATGGGAGTGGTTGTATACGGACTTTACGCCCTGCAGGCGTGGATGTTCGGCGAGGGCAACGATCTGCGCGTCCTTCTCGCAAAGACGGCGTTCGACCAGTTCGTCTACACGGTCCTATTCGCCTCCATCGTCAATTCGGCATTCAACTTCATCCTTTCGCGCGACCTGTCGCCGGCGCGGGTGCGCGCCGATTGGCCTGCGAGCTTTGTGCGCCAGATATGGATTCCAAACCTCCTTGCCAACTGGGTGGTGTGGTTCCCGGCGATGTTCCTCATCTACATTTTCCCGCGCCCTCTCCAGACGCACATATCGGGACTCGTGGGATGTTTCTGGACCCTGCTCTGCATACAGATCGGAATGCGTTCTTCATAATATGGCCATGGGCGTGCACATGCCGGAACACGAGGAACCCACGTTGGCGTAAAACCATATTTTCAACATTGTGCGCAAGGATGGATTTTTGTATAATAGGCGTGTTTGAGGAAATCAGAAAGAGAGGTTCGCGGTGAAAAAGAGAAGATTGCTGCGCATTGTCGTCTTTATGGTTCTCGCAGTTGTGGCGGCGATTGCCGGAGGTGCGGTGGCAATGCTGCCGGTGCTGTCGAGGCGCAACACGGCCGTGAACACGACCGTCGAGAAGAAGGAACTGCGGTTCTACAAGGAAGGGGGCAAGTGGTACGCCGACGTTCCGCAGCATACCCAGGCGCAGAATCAGATGGTGGCAGGCGCAGACAAGCTTCTTGAAAGCGTTGCGGGCGGAGGAAACGAGGTGAAGACGGTGCTTTCGTCCGACGTCAAGAACCCAGACGCGTGGCAGCTCTGGCTTCATATCGTGGAACACGACAAATACGGCGCCACCTACAGTGTCAAGGCGAAAAATCGAAGCGGATTCCGTCTGGCCTGGCTCTGCAACGTGGCGCACACCGTTTTCGGCGGCGAACACCCAACCGACATCTACATCCACTCCATAACCAATAATGTCATCAGCAGCAAATGAAAAGCAATCTTAAGCTCCGTATCCTTGTTTCTCCCTTTATCGCGTTCGTCGCGCTTGCGGGCCTTGATGCACATGGCGTGTCGAAGGAGATTCTGGAGGAATGCACTGCGCAGGTGAAGTTGATAAATACCGAAGCGCTGAAACGCCTTGCGGACGACTGGTCCAAGACGCCAGGCGCCGATTCGAAGGACATCGCCGCAGTGCGGGCGTTCGCCGAGACGGTGGAGAACGAGAAGAAGGCTGCTGGCGCGGCGCTTGCCGCCGGGAACGCCGTTCCCGCACAGGCGCTCATCGCGCGCCAGCGCCGTCTTCTGGCCGCGCATCCGCTGGTGCGGGATCTGTCCATTCTCGCCGTGAAGCATCGCGGCGGCAATCCGCGACGGGACGAACACCCAGCACAGCCAAATCTCTCGTGCTACAACCACCTCATCGTCAATCCGAACAGGTCCGCCTCGCTGGTCGTCCTTTCCGGTTTCCGCGACGAGTCGCCCAAGGAGCGCGAGCTCTACAAGCACGCCGGCACCATCCATTCCGTGGACCTCAACTGGGACGGCCGGCGCATTCTCTTCGTAGGCGTGGACCGTGCGCGCGGCAATGCCTGGAGGCTCTTCGAGACTGATGCAGACGGCACACCGGCGAAGACGCTGCTCCCGACAAACTTCATCCACGAGGCGGCGGACTGCTGCTGGCTGCCCGACGGGCGCATCGTGTTCACTTCCGACGCCGGCGAACAGGGGCTTCCATGCGAGTCTGGACGGCTGCGCATGAGCAACAGCTACCGCCTCGACCCCATGAACGGCAAGGTGGACCGGCTCACCTACGACCAGGACTCGAACTGGTATCCAAGCGTGCTCAACGACGGACGCATCCAGTATGTGCGCTGGGAATACTGCGATGTGCCGCACTTCTTCAGCCGGGTGCTCATGACGATGAATCCCGACGGCACGCGCCAGATGGGCTTCTATGGATCGAACGACTACTGGCCCAACCACATCGGCAGTCCCTTGGCCATCCCGGGCGACAACGGCAAATTCATAGCCGTCGCCACGGGCCACCACGCCCCCAAGAGCGGGCGCCTTGTGCTTTTCGACGCCGCGCGCGCGCATGCCGGACCCAAGGGCTGCATCCAGATGCTGCCAGGCTGGGGCAAGCCACCGGACGGCACGATTACCGACGGACTCTACGTGGGCAGCTATCCGCGCTTCCTTCAGCCGTTCCCGCTTGGAAGCTCGCCGGCGGACGGAGCGGGCAAGTTCTTCCTCGCGGCGATGAAGGCATCCAAGAATTCTCTCTGGGGCATCTACCTCGTTGACGTCTTCGACAACATAACGCTTCTTGCCGAGTGCGAGGACTGGTGCCTCAACGAGCCGATTGCGCTCGCCGCGCGCAAACGCCCGCCGTCCATTCCCGACCGCCGCCGCGAGAACGTGCCGTACTGCACCATGTACTGCGGCGACCTCTATCAGGGCGAGGGGCTCAAGAACCTTCCGCGCGGAACGGTGAAGTCCGCACGCATCTTCGCCTACCACTACGCGTTCAACCATACCGGCAGCCATCAGGCGGTCGGCGTGGAGTCGTCGTGGGACATGAAGTACGTCCTCGGCGAAGTGCCTGTAACGGAGAAGGGCGGCATATTCTTCAACGCGCCCGTCAACACGCCGATCTCGATACAGCCGCTCGACGCAGAGGGACGCGCTGTGCAGCTAATGCGTTCTTGGACTGTCGGCATGCCAGGCGAGTACGTCTCCTGCATCGGATGCCATGAGAATCCCATCGTGACGGCTCGCCCGCTGCAGATCGTACAACGTGCGCCGGATACGATTCGTCCTCCAGAAGGACGCGATAAGCCGCGCACCTGGAGCTTCCTGCGCGAGATACAGCCGATTCTCCAGCGGCGCTGCTCGGGCTGCCACGACAAGGATCCTTGCGAAGAGGTGGCGAAGTGCCCGCAGGACAAGCAGGGAGTGTTCGTGTTCCCCATGAGCGCGTACCCGCTCTTCACGCGCGGCGACAAGCCGAACCTGGCGGATTTCCGTCCGATGGAGATACAGATCAAGAGATTCGGGGACGATCACGTGGGCAGCTATTCCAAGAGCTACTTCTACCTTCAGCCCTACGTGCGGCGTCCTGGACCTGAATCGGACTACTATCTGCAGAATCCGCTTGAATACCATGCCAACACAAGTCCGCTCGTCCAGATGCTCAAGGCGGGGCATCACGGCGTGGAGCTGACTGATGCTGAATGGCGCCGCCTCTACACATGGATCGACCTAAACGCGCCTTTCTGGGGCACCTGGACGGACCAGGTCGAGTACTTCCGCATGCGCGGCGATCGCGGCTGGGCCGGTTCGGGCCGTACGCACGAGGAGCAGCAGAAGCTGCTTGAGTATTCACACGCGCGCCGCCAGTACGGCGAGCGGAACTTTCAGGGGTTCTGGGATCCGAAGAACGATCCGGAGCTTGACCGCTACACCTACCGCGATGCGGAGAAGGACATTCCGAAGATTGCCTTCGAGCCTCCGAAGAAGCCGAAGGGGACTGTCCCCAGCGGGATGAAAGTGCAGGAATGGAAGTCCCCCAGGCTTCGTCTGGAGCTGGACGCTCCGGGCGGAAAGATCGCATTCCGTCCGACGGGGCGTGGCATGTGGATGGCCGAGGGGGAGCTGCCGCTTTCGAACTGGCTTGCCTACGAGCCGGAGCATCGGAACGGATTCATCGACTGGGTGGGCAAAGACCACTATGCGCCTGGTACGTCCGCCGAGCGGCCCGACCATCCCGTAATCCGCGTCTCTTTCGACGAGGCCAAGGCATACGCCGCATGGCTTTCCGAGAAGACGGGCACGAGGGTGCGTCTGCCGACCGAGGAGGAATGGGAACATGCGGCGCGCGCGGGGACGAATGGCGACTACGCATGGGGCGAGAATATGGCCGATTTCGCGAAGGTCGCGAATCTCTCGGATGCATCTGTCGAGAATCTGCCGAACCAGTTCAAGGTGTTCAACTACCACCTGCGCTTCATGGGGGCGAACGACGGCGAGATGACCGTTGCCTCCGCCGTTAAGCATCGCTACGGCGCGAACGCGGCGGGGCTTTTCGACATGATCGGAAACGTGGAGGAATGGTGCGTAGGGCCGTCGGGAGAGGCTGTTGCACGCGGAGGCGCGTTCAACGTGCTGCCTCGGATGGCGACATTCGGCCGCCGGAATACGTATTTCCCCTGGCAGCGAGTCTTCAACGTGGGCGTGCGCCTCGTACTTGAGCCTAGCGCGTTGGAAATGAAATGACATGAAAAAACTAATCTTCTTTCTAACCGCATATGTTGCGTTGGCTGCGGGAGCCGTCGAGGATGAGCCGGACGAACTCAACTGGGACACTCTCGGCGGCACCATCACGGGCTTTTCGCATTTCCGCGACTACTGCCGCGCGAATCCAGATTTCCGCAGAAAGATTATCGCAGAGAAGTCGGTTGTAAATGTGGCGGCCAAGCCTGTAAACGTGAACATCACCGCCGCGGACTTCTCGAATGCATGCGTAAGGCAATGGGGCGAGCGTGACATAGACGGTGTAAGGTGCCTTATCCTGCAGAGCGGACACAACGGACTCATGATCCGCACGGGCTTCGACGTTCCAGAGACCGGCTTTTACAGGGTGTGGGTCAAATACCGTCACTCTCAGGGTTCGGCTGCGTCGTTTGAGCTGACGCTGGAGGATGGACGCCTCGCAGTAGAGTCCGATCCCACCGTCACGGTAGTTCAGAATGCCTTCTCATGGCGTTTTGACGCCGTAGAGTTCGGCCGCAAGAACAACTTCCTTCCGAACCACCGCGACGAGCCTACAGGTTGGATATGGGAGCCGTCTCCGCTTGTACGCCTTGAGAAGGGCCGTCGCGCGATTTCGCTCAGGGGGCTCACGCATGACGGTCCATACGCCGAACGGCAGGTAGCATCTATTGTCCTCACCACCGAGCCGCTTGCACGGCCGGACGAGGCACCGTCGCTTGCGGATAGAGAAACGCGCGAGCTTTGGGCGCGCCGGCCGATGTGCGCTGCAGAGCCATCGCCTGCGCTGAAGCAGCTCTGGCGCGAGTGGCGTAGGGTGTTTCTGGCAGATCTCGCGCAGGGAAAGCTTTCCGGCGTAGAGGCTGGGCGCATGGCGGGGACAGTATGCTTCGACGATGAAGAGAACCTCATCGGCACGCCTAAGCAGATTGCCGACGCAAAGGAACAGATGAGAAAATTCCTTGCGGGCAACGACCGCACGCGTTTCAAGTGCAAGATCGAGGCCGAGGATTTTGAAATCAAGAGCGGATGGTATCTGAGCGACAACGGCGGCGCGTCTGGCGGACGGGTGCTCTCATCGAGCTATGGCGGAGAAGTTTCCGACGCCTGGAAGGACGTGCATGTGCCGTCGAACGGAACCTACCATGTGTGGCTGCGCTACTGCGAGATAGGCGGCTATCTCGCTAAGTGGCATTTCAAGGTGGAGAAGGCAGACGGATCGGTTATCGGCGAGAGGCCTCTGCAGTGCGACTGGACCGAGAACAAGGCCCATCCAGGACTCTCTTGGATCAAGATGCCGCTGAAGCTCGAAAAGGGCAAGGTGCGCCTTCGGTTGCACAAGAGCGAACCTGGCTCGACCTACCGCCATGTTGACGCGGCGATTGTTACGGACGATCTGGCATTTGTGCCGGATGGAACGGGCATTGCACTGCCGCCGCTCGACAAGGCGCCGCTCACGGTATGGCGGCAGAAAGACCCGTGGATCGGTTTTTCTCGGCTAGAAGGTCCGCGTGACGGCGAGAACATCGATCCGTACTCGCTTGAAGTCCGCGCCGGAGAGACGGCCACGGTGCTTGTGCTTGCAAGGAACAACACGCTTAGCCACCGAGAGATAACGCCAAAGGTGAAGGGCGACCGCTACGGACAACTCTCGTGGCGCGTGGTGGCGTTTTCGCTCGCAGGATGGGGCGAGTGGACACCGCAGCAGCTTCTCACCCGCGAACGGGTCTTTGCACCGCCTGAGCAGACGGTGGGATTGTGGATATCCATCAAAGGCGACGTGCGCGCAAAGAAGGAGCGCATCCGCTTTTCAGTTGGCGATCATGAACTCGCGCTAGACGTGACTGGACTTCCGGCGCATCCTTCGACCGTGCCCGTTCCATACATCTACGGCTGGGCGACGCCGTGGAAAACGGTCTCGTGCTGGGAGGCGTTCCGCGACCTTGGCATGAACGTAGTAGGCGAGGCGCTCGTGAGCAGGGCAGAGGCGGCGAAGTACGGCATACGCCTCACGACGCATCTCAACGACGCGGATGTGCGTCCCGAGCATGTGCGCGAGGTGAAGGCGCGCTACGCGAAGCTGGGCTATGCGCCGCGCGACTGGGCGTGGAGCTTCATGGACGAACCGGGCAATTCGATGTCCGACAAATGGGTGGAGCTTGCGAAGAAGTTTCGCGCCGTTGACAATGAGATCCGCATCTGGGTGAACCCTGGCGAGGTGCACGGGGCGGGTCCGGAATCATGCATGAAGATGACGCCGTACGTAAACTGCTACTGTCCGTACGCCGACCATTATTGGAACATCCACCTGAACGCGGCCTACGCCGGGCAGCTGCGCAGGAAGGGACCGAAGTTCGACGTTCTCATGGGCTACACCACGCCGTGCTTCTGGGAGAAGGCACCGTCATCGACGAGCGACATGCTCTCCCTTGCCGACTTTGCCCTCAAGAACGATCTCGACGGCTGGGCTTTCTTCGCGTTCGCATACGGCTTCACTTACTGCAATTCGCTTTGGGACGAAGTGAACAACTATGTGAACGACCAGTGCGTCTACATCTATCCCGGCGCCGCCAACCGCACGATCCTCACGCGCAACGCCGAGGCGATTCGCGAGGCCGCGCAACGCTGGCGCGCGGCAAAGTCTCATCAAATCCACTAAACACGCAACCATCAAACCAACATGAAAGCCTGGATACAACGAGTGTCGCATGCATCGGTCACCATCGACGGCGAATGCGTGGCGAAGATTGGCAAGGGGTACCTTGTGCTTCTTGGCGTTACGCATACCGACACTGAGGTAGAGGCGGACAAGATAGCCGCGCGCATTCCCGTGATCAGACTTTTCACAGACGAGAAGGACATGATGAACCTCTCGCTCGAAGACGTGGGAGGTTCGGTGATAGTGGTCTCGCAGTTCACGCTATATGCCGATACCGCACATGGCAGACGTCCCGGCTTCTCCAACGCGGCGCGTCCCGAGAAGGCCAATCCCCTCTACGAGCGCGTGGTGGCGAAGCTGCGCGAGACGCTTGGCGCGGAGCGCGTTGGCACGGGACGTTTTGGCGCCGACATGAAGGTGGAGCTTCTAAACGACGGCCCCGTCAGCGTTGAGCTTCTTGCGTGATAAGGAGATAGCCTGATGGCGGGACTGACACTCTGTGGCATCCGGCTTCATACGAAAGCCCCATGCCGTTGATGCCGTACGTGTCGTACGGAACTATCTTGGCTTTTGCGGGAATCTCGACGACGAGCGAATCGGCGTCGGTTGCGTTGAGAATGTAGACCGGCTTGTCGAGCGCGCCCGTGCTGACTGCAGTCTCGGCGGCATAGACGCCGAAGATGCGCTCCTTGTCGCTTTCGCCCTCGATAAGCGGATACGCAAGTTCGGGATGATACGGTTTGAACTTTCCACGCTGGAGAGCATCTACATGCGCTGCGCCGAACCGGCTCCAGTGCGCGATCATGTCGGCATGGCCCAGCACAGGATTACGGCCACCCTTGTGCTGGCGCGAATTAAGCTCCGCAAGCTTCATGGAGTACTGCACGGTGGAGAACATGACGTTCAGCACGTTCTTGGCGGCGGCTTCTGGCGTGTCGGTGGGGTGCCATTCGAGCATGTCGGAATGGACGGCTGTGCTGCCTGATGTGAGGCGGAGGTTCACGATGCCGCGGCGGTTGCGCTGCATGTCGGCGGGGCAGTCGCTAACACGCAGCATGTTGGCCGCGGTGCGGATTGAAGGGCCGATGTATGCCTGGCGGAACTCCACGAGAACGTCCGGTTTGATGGCGGCGAGACGCTTGTAGATGTCGGAGATCAGGCGCTCGGTGGCTTCGGTTACGCTCTTAATGTCACGGCCTTTGAAGTTGTCGTTCGCGGCAGGGTCGCGTCCCTGCACGTTGATGCTGTCGATGAAGTCGAGCTTGACGCCGTCGATGTCCCACTCGCGCAGCGCTCGTTCGTATGTGGATATCAGGAACTCGCGCACTTCGGGGAAGCGCGGGTCGAGGCAGTACGTCTTGAGCCGCTTGTTGTGGTAGAGGCACTTGTCCTTGAACCGGGCGTAGTTGGCGCTCTTCTCGCCCATCCAGGGAACGGCGTACCAGAGCATGTACTTCATGCCCATGGCGTGGACTCTGGCGACATGTGCCTTGATGTCGGGGAAGCGGTTCTTGCTTTCCTTCCAGTCGCCGCAGAACGCATAGCCGCGGTTCGTGTCGTCGGTCTGCCAGCCGTCGTCAACGATGATGGTCTTCATGCCCATCTTCGAGGCGATGGCGCATTCGCGCTCGATCTCGTGCTGGTGGACGTCCTGGTGGAAACTGTACCATGTGGAGTAGAGCGGGGCGAACGCGGCGGCGGGCGTGGGGGCGGGCGTGCGGCCGGAAACTGACGTCATCCAGTCGGCCGCCTCGCGAACGGCGTCGCTCCAGAATACGTCGCGCGCGTCGATGCGCAGGCGCGCCACAAGGCGCGAACGGCGGGCGACTTTCGAGTCGTAGAAGTGGAACGAGAAGTAGAGGCGGTTATCTTCCTCGCGGATGCCGGCCTTTATCACGAGCGGCTCGGACGACTCGGACGCGGCGAAGGTCATGCGGTTGCGTCCGCCCGAGCTGTAGCACGCATAGAGCGGCATCCAGCGGCGGAAGTCGGTCTCGCCGGCGCCGGGGAGGTTGGCGGGGTCCCAGTACATGCCGAAACCGGAGCATTCGGACCATGGGCGCCACGCGGCCACGGTGTCCAGCTTCGGGACGTTGAAGGAGAGGTTGAACGCGGCCGGGTACGCCGGTTCGCCGCGCGTCATCTCAACGACGGCGTATTCCACGCCCGAGGCGTCCTTCTCTCGGCGAAAATCGACCTTCCATCCATTGCGCTCGCGGCACATCAGTTTCACGCCACCCACCGCGAAGCCGTCCAGCGTCACGTCGGGCGCCATTTCGCCGAATGCTGCAGCGGCGAGAATTGATGCGCCCGCAAGCATGCCAGCGCTTTTGACGATGATGTTCATGTTCGTTTTCTCCTTCGGTCTTGAAACCTTTAGACTGTAACGCGAATTATACCAAAAATGTGCATTCGGCGCCACTTGCGTACGAAGAATCAAGTGAAACATCAATGTCGCCAATGTGCAATTGGCCATTGGCAACAATGGAATTGGCAACACTTCCACATTGGTAACAGTCAACATGATTGACAGAATGTTTTCGATGTGGCATTGACTTCTGTTTCTGAAACGTGGTATAATATCCGCGTTTCAGAAACAAAATGAACTACATAACTTTCAGAGAGCGATTTCATGGATTTGCCTGTTTCTCCAACGAGCAGGTAGTGGCGGCGTTTCCCCGGTTCGACAGGGGAAATTATTCAACATGGCTGGGGAAGGGCTACATCAAGCGGCTCAGGCGTTCGTGGTACGCCTTTGCCGATGTCGCAGGTACGCCAGGGATAGGTGATTACTTTGCGGGCAGGATGTATTCGCCAAGCTATCTTTCGTGTGAGTATGTGATGGCAAGGACGGGGTTGATTCCAGAATCTGTCGTGCAGTTCACGTCCGTCACTTCGCTCAAGACGGCCTCGTTCAAGAACGACTTCGGGGAGTTTTCGTACCGTAGCGTCAAACCGGAGCTGATGTTCGGCTATGGCGTGGAGCACGTGGGCGATGGACTGCCGGTCAATGTCGCGACGCCGGCGAAGGCGCTTTGCGACTTTCTGTATCTCAATTCGCAGTACGACACGCTGGAGGAGATTGAGGCGCTGCGCCTTGATGCCGACGTGCTGGAGGAGATTTCGCGCGACAGCGCGCTTGACGGCGTTGTGGCTCGTTTCGGTTCACAGGCACTTGCGCGAAGGATCAGACTTGTCAAGGAGGTGTATGTGGTATGATTTCGCTTGAGTCGATAAGAGGCTTCTTCCCCGAAGAACTTCGCGCTGGACAGTTCGCAAAGCACATCTTGAAGGAGTACATCGAGTGCCTTGCACTTGAATGGATTGCCAGGAGCCCGTGGGCGGCAAAGTTGACGTTCATCGGCGGCACGAACCTGCGTTTGACGAAGGATATCGACAGATTCTCGGAAGACCTTGATTTCGATTGCAAGGGACTTGCCTTTGATGACTTCATTCGTTTTACTGACGCGCTCATCGCTTATCTTGTGCGTAACGGACTGAATGTCGTGGCGAAGGAGAAGGAGTCCTCACGCCTGACGGCGATGCGGCGGAGCATAATGTTTCCGGGGTTGCTGCATGATTTAGGCCTTTCCGCTTTCAAGGAAGAACGGTTTATGATGAAGATCGAGGCGCAGGACCAAGGAAGGGAATACGAGAGGGTCGTCGCTGACGTCCGGCGTTGCGGGTTCTTCTTCCCGGTGTGTGTGCCGAACGAGGCGACGCTCTGCGCCATGAAGCTGTCGGCGCTTTTGACGCGCGGCAAGGGACGTGACTTCTACGATGCGATCTTTCTGCTGCAGCGAACGGAACCGGATTATCCGTTCCTGTCCACAGTGCATCCGGAAGTCACCGACCTCAAGTCGCTTAAGGAGGCGCTTAAGGCAAAGGCTCGATCCGTAGACCTAGAACTCAAACGTCGCGACGTGGAGCACATGCTCTTTCATCGTGAACGCGCGGAGCTTGTGACGCGCTTCCCTGCGTTTGTCGAGTCGCTGTAGCGGAGGAGTCTTTAGACAGGATTTACATGATTGACAGGATTGAGAAAGGAGCGGAAAGATGAAGATTGAAGCGGAGAAGATGAGCGAGCATGTCGCCACCGAAGAGCTTGTGCGCGAGCTGGTGCGGAACGACGCAAGGCGCGGCGAGTACATGATCATGATGGACGACGCAGACGAGGAGCACTTCGTTCAGATCGCCTGCGACTATGACGAAGTGGGCGGCAA